>JABUBO010000147.1_pt1 | contig 20814 bp, 19 predicted proteins | sample 7240361 | NCBI WGS metagenome assembly JABUBO01 (sample SAMN07256346, study PRJNA390944) | subsurface metagenome | isolation source: Methane hydrate marine sediment | place: Pacific Ocean: Eastern North Pacific, ODP site
AGGGTGGGATGTTTTCATGGTGCTCCATCTCTTGCGGTCTCTGTGGATGCTTATGAAGGAGCGAATTTTGAAGCTGCTGCTAAATTAACCGCTCTGGTTGCTGGTAGGGTAAAGAAAGGCGATCTCCCCAGGGAAACTTTGATGAACATCAACTTACCTAATTTACCCCTGGAGGAGATAACGGGAATAGAGGTTACAAAATTGGGGAAGCAAAGCCACTGTGGGGCGATAGGGAAGGTGCTAACTGGTGAAAGCGAAGGGTATATCATCTTGCGGGATAAGGTGATAGGTGAGGTAAGCCGTGGGAGCGATGCTTGGGCAGTAGAGCAGAAAAAAATTTCCATTACACCATTACTTCAAAATCCTTGGGGTGATAAATCAAGCCGTTCCGCCCTGCGGGGTTTGGCTCGGAGTATTTTTACTGAGCTAGTCGATACATTTGCCAAGAAATAGATTAATTGACAGTGATTTAGTTGTGCATTATTCTAATTATGCCTCTTTGGAGTAGTGTTTTGTGCCGAGGTAGCTCAGGTGGTAGAGCAGCGGACTGAAAATCCGCGTGTCAGCAGTTCGACTCTGCTCCTCGGCACTGCTTGAAGACAAGCATATATGCCGAAGTGGCGGAATGGTAGACGCGGCAGTCTCAAAAACTGTTGGGAGGCAACTCCCGTGTCGGTTCGAATCCGACCTTCGGCACAAGCTTGCCGAGTTGTGTAGCGGTAGCACGGGGGACTTTGGATCCCTTAGCCCAGGTTCGAATCCTGGCTCGGCAGCTTTATTAGATGCCTTTCCCCGGTAGCTCAATGGTAGAGTAGGCGGCTGTTAACCGCTTGGTTGTAGGTTCGAATCCTACCCGGGGAGCTTTTCGAAAGAGCAACAACTTCAGGTAGTTGCTTGCTAGCCCATCTCGGTTTCTATCAACCCATAAGCGCCATCTTTGCGGCGATATAGTAGGCTAAGCTTATCGGTATCTGAGGTGATAAACAGGAAGAAGTCGTGTCCCAAAAGCTCCATCTGGGTTATTGCTTCCTCTGTGGACATGGGTTTGACTATGAAATGTTTGGTTTTTACCACCTCTCTGGCTGGTTGTTGTTCAACTTCAGGTGTTATTTCCTGGCGGGCTGCAGAGATTCCCCTCCCTTTATAATACAGCTTGCCCTTAAATCGGTTGAGTCGTTGTGCTAGTGCGTTGATGACATTATCAACAGCAGTTCGAACATCGCCGGCTCTCACTTGAGCTCTAATTAAAGTCCCCTTGCTATCAATGGTGAGCTGAGCAATAAATCGCTCCGTCGGTAGTTTTGTATCTTCTGTAGAAATCTCTAGCCTCCCTTCACTGATAATGGGGAGATAACGATTTAATCTGGTAGCTTTTTTGTTGACGTATGCAAGCATTGATTCCGAAAGCTCTACATTCTTAGTGATAATTTCTAGCTTCATATTTCCTCCTCATTCTAGAATTTCCATAACCATGGTTAATCCCCATATTGAAATAGCCCCGTTATTTTTGAGAGCTGTGGCACAAGCTTCCAATGTTGCTCCCGAAGTGCACACATCATCAATAAGAATAATTTGTTTACCATTTATTCTATCACCGCGAGATATGAAAGCGCCGGTGACGTTCTTCCTCCGCTCTTTCACAGTTGTTGTCTTTACCTGCGGTTTTGCTTCTTTAACACGAATAAGACAATCTGTGATGACAGGCAGATTTATAAGTTTACCCAACTCTTTAGCTAACAGGGCTGCTTGGTTATAACCTCGCTCTCTCAACCGCCGTGGGTGAAGAGGTACGGAAACAAGAGCTTCGCCTGGCAGGGGGTTGAGTAGCAAATAATCAGCTAATAACGCAGCCAAAGATGAAGAGATTGCCTTCAAGTTTTGGTATTTTAGCTGATGGATAGCCTGGCGCATTGCGCCTTCAAAGCGGAAAGGAGAGCGGATTCCATCAATTGCAGTTTGCCTTTGTCGGCACGCTGCGCATAGGACACTGTTAACCTGGGGTTTGCCACACTTGGGACAAAGCGGGGGCAATAGCTTTGGCACGCTCTGTTGACAATCAGAGCATAGAAAGCTCCCCGTTTTCCCGCAGCCGATACACCGCTTTGGGAAGAGGGAATCTATTACCAAACCAACTAACTGGCTCAAGTGCAGTCGATTTTGTAATACCGTGTGTTATGCGCGGCGGCTGTGGATTGCTCCGCTGAGAATAGGTTCGTTTAAGTATATTTCGCCATTCCTGATTTTTAGATTATAGCCGCAATCAGGATTGGTGCATACCCAAGCCTTGTAGTGAACAGCTGCTCCCTGACCACCGAAATCGGACAGCGGCACCAGGTCTCCCTTTTCGCACTTCTGACATTTAGGGAACATCATGTTTTCCATGGATTCCACCTCCCAAAACCAAAATTAATAACTGATTGTATACCAAAGATGCAAAATTGGCAAGTGAAATCGGGTTCTTTATGTTTATGTTACAAACTTATCCTCTTTCTTGCTTATTTTTGGGCTGTTAAGTGTTGTATGTGAAACAAATTACCCCAAAGTTGCTTAATAAGATAGATAACGCGCACCCACTTGTTGAAATAACCTCATTTGTTTATAATCTGGTTATGCCAATAAGTAAACGGGTTCATAGGGCAAGTCTGAAATTACCTGGATTTCTTGTTGAGCTATCTGCACCGAGATTCCGCAGGAATGCTCTCTGGACAGCTAGAATTCGCTACATGGTAATTATAGGCGTTTGGGTTTTTGCTTTGATCGGGTATATCCAGGGAGTACTTTCCATCTCAATGCTTCCGTTCCACATCGTAGCCGCAGTGGGAATATCCGCTAATACTTTTCTTTACTTTTATCTTCTGAGGCCAGGGGCATATAAGAAAGCAGAGGACTATAGGCGAATAATTTGGATAGGTTTGAGTAGTTTAATTGTTGATATGGTCGGGATTACGGCCATAGTTTACTTTAGTGGCTATCTGTATAGTCCGTTCGTTATGCTTTTCGTGGTGCACCTGCTGAGTGTCAGCATATTTCTAAATTTGCCTTTGGCAGGCTGGAGTCTCCTCGGGATTGCTTCTTTGTTTGTCGCCGGAGTAACACTCCTGCCTAAAGCAAGCCAACTTCCGGGTGTGGTTATGCTTGAGCCCAGCGCTCCTCTAGCTATTTTTTCTTTGGCCTTCTTTACCGTATGTGTTGGTTTAATGGTATTTATGGGAAGTTTTGCGTCCAATGAAGTTAAATTCAAAACAGAGGAGCTGGCGGAAACAAACAAGGGGCTAGAGCAGCTAATCAGGCGGCTTGAAGAGCTCAATGAAGAGAAGAAGCAGATTCTTGTCGGCGTATCTCATGACCTTCGCAATCCACTCACCTCGGTTATAGGATTTTCGGAAGTGCTGCTGCAAAAGGCCAAGGTAGACTCAGAATCAAAGTACTTCCTTGAAATCATAAACAATGAATCTCGGCGTTTAGGGCGTTTAGTTGATGATATTCTTGACATATCTCGAGAGGAAGCAGGCGCACTACACTGGAATATGAAGGTGCACGATGTGTCAAGTATTATGGAGGTGCCAATAGCCTCGGCGGAACCAGCGGTTGAGGCAAAGGGGTTATCCTTGAAAGTGAGCATCCCCGCTAGCTTGCCACCAATATATGGGGATAAAGAGCGGTTGAGCCGAGTCGTAGCGAATTTGTTAAGTAACGCTGTAAGGTTTACCTCTGTTGGAATGATTAGCATCACCGCGGAAGAAAAAGACAAAAATATCTTGATTCAGGTATCTGATACGGGGATTGGTATCTTGAAGGAAGACTATGCCAAGTTGTTTAAGCCTTTTGGGCGAGCTACTGAGCAATATGATGGCATGGGTCTAGGACTATATATCTGTAAAACCATAGTTGACCACCATGGGGGCAACATCTGGGTCGAAAGCGTGCTAGGTAAAGGCAGTACCTTCTATTTCACTTTGCCCGTAGCGAGAGAATCTAAAGTCTCAACGCAATCAGAGGAAAAGCTATAACATCCAGCCTTTGCTGAATACACCTAGAACAATGGCAGAAGAACTTCCTTTATTTTTGACATTTTGTGGGATTACTTTTGGTGTTTAGCAGACAACACACTGTGAATTGCGTTTAGTAGGTCTTCGGAAGTAAAAGGTTTTCTCATATATCCATCAGCCTTCAAGCTTAAAGCAAGCTTCTCGTCCAATTTGTGCTGGAGAGCAGTGACCATGACCACAGGGATATCCTTGGTAGCTTTATTAGCTTTGAGTTGATTGCAGGTTGTAAAGCCATCCTTCCCGGGCATTAGGATATCCAGCAAAACCACGTCGGGTTTTTCTTCTTGAGCTTTGGTTACAGCCTCGTTTCCGTCGCCCGCTTCGACGACATTATAGCGGTTGCCAAGCATGTTCTTGACCAGTAGTCTTATATTTGGCTCGTCATCTACTACAAGTATCTTTTTCTTTTTAGCCATTTATAGTTCCCTCCTGAGTTAATTCTACACCGAAGTTCAAATCCAGCTGAGCTATTGCTCACAATTTAATTATAATGATTATAAGCCAAATAACAAAATTTTTCTACCTGTCTGAAACTTAAAGGGGAAGATAAGCTCACGAGTTCTCTTGCTCTTTCGTTGCAATTTATCTTTGTACAATCTCAACGACTTTATCCCGTTTTTTGAAGCCGCTTATGAGCTTGACCTGATTTTGAGGCACCTTAAAGTGTTTGGCTAGCAACTTAATGACCTGCCGGTTGGCTCTGCCTTCCTTTGGTGGCTCTTTAGTTGTGACTATAAGGATATTGCCTTTCTGGGTAACTTCTTCGTTTTTTGAGCCAGGCTTTACCTTAACTTGAATTTTCAATTAGGTCTCCCCACATTCCCTGGTTGTGAAACCCGCTTAACCTGACTTTCGCTATTTCATTGGTCAATGGTTTCTCGCTGTGAGTGAATACTCTAATATAATTATCGGTCAGCCCGGAATATATGCCGCTCTGTGGATTTACTTCCTTTTCCCATAAGACAGCCACCGTTTGGCCTAAAAATTGCTGTTGAAAGCTATGCCGACAACTTTGCGATAGATCCAACATCCTTCGAGTGCGTTCCCTCTTGACTTTGGTGTTCATCTGGTCAGGCATTCTGGCTGCCTCAGTTCCAGGTCGAGCAGAGAAAGGGAAAACATGGATGTTAGCAAAGCCAGCTTGCTGGCAAAAATCGTAGCTTTGTTCAAATTCCTCATCGCTTTCCCCAGGGAAGCCAGCGATGATGTCAGTGGTGGTGGCCACTGTGGGTATTTTTTGCCTAATCAACTCTGTCATCTTTCTATAATCGTCCAGGGAATAATGGCGGCGCATTCTCTTAAGCGTCGTATCACTACCGCTTTGAAGAGCCAGATGGAAATGAGGACATAACCTGTTGTCTTGCCATAGTGCTAGAAGGGTTGGGGAGAGTTCCTGAGGTTGCAATGAAGAAAGGCGCAGTCGCTCAATTCTTGTGTTATTAAGGATGTGCTTTATCAAGGTAGCAAGATTGCTACTGTCATCTTTATAGCACCCGATTTTTGTCCCGGTGAGAATAATTTCCCTATAGCCTATGGCTACTTTTTCCTCAATCGTGCTGATTATTTCCGAGGCTGGTAAGCAAAATTGGGGAGTTCGCACTTTAGGCACGATGCAATAAGCACAGTGGCTAGTGCAGCCGTCCTGAATCTTTACCAAGGAGCGAACTCTGAAAATACCGTTTACGGTGGAACTTGTTTGGCGGGACTTGTTCTGAGCGAGTTTGTTCAATCGCTTTTCTTCGCCAGAGTAACAAGAAGCTAAGCCAGCATAATCGTGCGAAGGACAGGCTTCGAATAAAAAGGTCCTTATGCTCTCAATCAGGTGTTCCTTTTCCTCATTACTCAGAATGAGGTCAGCAATAGGTGTTAATTCTTGGGGAGCTCTTTGAGCATAGCACCCGGTAGCGATGGTTAAAGCCTGGGGATTTCTCCGCTTTGCCAGCCTGAGCCAGTGACGCGACTTACGGTCAGCAAGCTGAGTGACCGTGCAGGTGTTGGCAATATAGATGTCTGCTATACCGTTTGGTGATACCGGTTGGTAACCAGCCTCGTGGAACTGGTAAATTAAGGATTCAGTTTCTGCTTGATTCAGTTTGCAGCCCAATGTATACAAGGCTACCTTTAAGGTTCTTTTGTTATGCACAAAAGGATTATATTTATTATTTGATGGGGCGGTCAAATCGGTAGTATTTACCTTGGTTTTATCATCGTGGTATAGTTAGCGGTTTTCATAGAGGTGATTGAGCATGAAGTTGGTCCCTAGAGTTCGGTGGCATCTCTTGCCTTCGGCACCTGAGGCATATCTGTGTGCTTCGAGTCTTCCACCATTGATTGCCCAACTCCTTTATAATCGCGGGGTGCAAACTGATGAAATAGAATCCTTCTGGACCATTGACCATTGTCTTGAAGGCGATCCCTTTTTACTTCCTGATATGACTCCAGCGGTGGACCGAATTTATAAGGCTTTGCTTTCAAGGGAAAAAATTGCTATCTATGGTGATTTCGATGTCGATGGTATCACGGCCACAGTTGTGGTGGCAGAGGGGTTATCATGGCTTGGTGGCGAGGTTGTCCCTTACATCCCTGACCGTGTTGATGAAGGACATGGTTTGAATGCGGTGGCGATGGGAAGACTTGGTAGCCAGGGGATTGGTCTGATCATCACTGTTGACTGTGGAGTTAGTGACATCAACGAAGTACAGGAAGCCGGGAAATTAGGTATGGATGTGGTTATCACTGATCACCATTTGCCATTTGAGGCGTTGCCTCCGGCAGCAGCTGTGGTTGATGCGAAGCGAAGTGATTCACGGTATCCCTTTTCAGATTTAGCTGGTGTTGGTGTTGCCTTGAAGCTGCTGCAAGCGTTGTTTTACCGGGATAGTAGGAAGGCGCAGCTTCGTGGATTGCTAGATTTGGTTGCTTTAGGCACTGTTGCTGATATGGTTCCCCTTGTTGGTGAAAATCGCTACTTGGTGAGCACAGGATTGAGGATTCTGAATAATACTCGCCGGTTGGGACTTCAAGAGTTGATTAAACAGGCTGGATTGGAGATTGGTAAGATTGATGCCGGGGAAATTTCATGGACTTTAGGTCCTCGGCTTAACGCTGCGGGTAGGGCAGGGGGGGCTTTGGCTAGTTATCACCTGCTTACTGCTCAATCATTGGATGAGGCGCATAGTTTAGCTGCGGAATTGGAAAGAAGGAATAGGGAAAGGCAGAAGTTGACGGCGGAGGTATTGGATAAAGTGAAGAAGAGGATACAGCTCAAAGCGAAACTTCCAGTGATTATTGAAGGTGATGAGGGGTATCCTGTTGGTGTTATCGGGATTGTTGCTAGTAGGCTGGCGCGTGAATTCAACAAACCAGTTATTATAGTGAACCTTGGTGAGGAGTTATGTCGTGGGAGTTGCCGAAGCATATCTGAGTTTAATATCGCGCTCGCCTTGGAGGAATGTCGTGACCTACTGGTCAGTTTTGGAGGGCATCCTTTAGCTGCAGGGTTTGCTGTAAAGCGAGAGGATTTGGCTCAACTGGAAGAGAAGCTAATGGACTTGGGGACAAGCCAGCTTTCTCACTTGGATATCCAGCCGAAGTTAACCATCGATGCTGAAATTCCATTATCGGTGCTTAACGGTGAGATATTGAATCTAATTCAGAAGTTAGCCCCTTTTGGGGTGGGTAATCCTCAACCTACCTTTCTTAGCCGTGGGGTAGAGGTGGTTGAGAGTCACAATTTTGGCAATGAAGGGGAGCACTTGGAGCTAAAACTAGGACAGAATCATGTAACTTGGCAAGCATTTGATTTCAATTCGCAGAAACTAGCGGAAGAAATCCCTACCCACATAGACATTGTATATCAGTTGGGGAAGGGTCATTGGGGTGATGAGGAAGTGTTACGCCTTAATCTTGTTGACTTTGCTACTGCGTAGTGCCAGCAGCAGGTTCAGCCGTGGCCTTCTGCTGAAACCTGCGAATCCTGATAATAAGCACAGGTAAAGTCACCAGTAATATTGCCAAACTGAGAATTTGTCCCTCTTGAAGTCCAAAGAGAAGTGGGGGATCGGCGCGAAGAAATCTCAAGCCAAAATCGCCAACGCTGTAGAGAGAAAGATAAAGAAAGACAAGGGAGCCCTGTGGTTTAAGGCGTCCCCGTAATCGCCATACTACAGCGAAAACTATCAGATTCCATAATAGGAGGTAGATTTGTGTTGGATATAGAGGTACGTTCCAGTATTGTGAGGGAATGGCGTCGCGAGGAGTGTAACTCACTGCCCAGGGGAAAGAGAGAAAAGGGCTAAGTTTGCCGTAACAACACCCATTTATGGTGCAGCCAATTCTACCAATGGCCTGGGCTAGCGGTGCTCCCACGGCCACAGTGTCACCTATACTTTGTAAGTTCTCGAGGGAAATTTTTGTTGCCCTTATTCGCCAGTAAATTAACCCTGCCAATATGCCACCGATGATGGATCCATGTAGCGCCCAACCGTGGAGTGAAATAATTTCGGAAGGCTTTACCCCATAGAGTAACCACGGTTGAATGAGGTAACATAACTTTCCTCCGATAATGCCACCGATGATCCCCCAAAAGAACAAATTATAGGTGGTGCTCTCTGGGATGGCGCGCTGCTTCGTCCCTCGAAGGGTGATGGCTAACAGTGTTATCAGGGCCGCAGCCACCATAATCCCATACCATCTTACTTGGAGGGTGCCAATGGAAAAAGCGACAGGGTCTATGCTGATGACAAGCAATTATCCCTTCCTTTTGGATAGCTTGAACCACGGGTGATAGCTAATTATGGCATAGCGGTCTAATTTATCGTGGACGAAATAATTGGCGATTCTCAAGTAGTCTGCTACTCTATCAGGCATCAAAAAGTGCTCTTGGACATATTCATGGGCTTTCTCTCCAACCAATTCTGCTTCTTTTGGGTTTCTTAACAAGCAGATTACCTTGCTAGCAGCCTTCTTTGCCGAAGTAACAAAGAAGCCAGTCTCTTCATCTCTAACCTGAATGGGAATTGCCCCAACTTCCCGGGTTATCACTGGCTTGCCCTTCCACATGGCTTCGGTAATAACTAGCCCGAATCCTTCCTTGGTGGAAGGTTGCAATATTACCCTGGCAGCTCTTTGCAAAGCATTTACCTCTAGGGCATTAACGTCCCGGTCATTCGAAAGCCTGATGATGTGAATGTCAGGGTCATCCTTCGTTTTCTCGCATATCTGGTTGAAGATTGCTTCACCCTCAGGGTCATCGAGAGCCATATTGCCAGCTATTATTAGCTGGCACCTTTCTTCAGTCCGGGCAATTCTGTGAGCCTGGATGGTCAAGTCAATTCCTTTCCAGGGGTCAAATCTCCCTATCTGGACTAGCATGGGTATACTCTGGTCTATTTCATATTTCTCCAGTACATGTGTGATTTCGCTTTGGGTTAATTGCTTGTTCTTGTTGGAAAGGGGGTCGATGAACGGAGGGATTATGTATTTGTGTAAAGGCCAGTACTCCACAACATAGTGGGCGCCGGAGAATATCGCAGCATCATAGAAATCAGCACAGAACGTGATGAACTCGTATAACGCGGGATTGGCTTCCAACGTCTCGTCTTCCACATCGATATGGAATCTCCAAACCCACTTCTGTCCTTTTTCTTTTAAATAGCGAGCCAAACCTAATGGCTGTGGATCATGCACGATCACTATATCTGGCTTGTAGTCCCTAAGGTCTTTGGAGTAAAGGTCGGCATTCTGCTTGAGAGTATTGTAATATGTCCTTATCATTTCAAGAGTGAGGATTCCTTTCTTGCCTTGCAAAAGATTGTGAATAGTTTTTGTCACTTCATAAAAAGACTTGGTGCCATGCATGACCTTCCATTCGTCCTCTACCCCCAACGCATTCAGGAATGGCACCTGAGAGTAAAGCATCTCAGCTACGCCGCCACCTACCGCTGTTGAGTTAATCTCTAATATCTTTATTCCCTTGAGTTTGCGGGCAAGTTTTTCCAATACCTCCATCCGTTCCTCACCCACTATGGGAATATAATCCTGTAAAGGGCATACCGAAAGGGACTCCAGTCCCTTTCTTCGGCTGTACACGGTGCCATCCTGTAAAGGCAGTTTTTTCTCCACTTGCTCAACTACGTCTTTTATTTGAGTTTCCATCCTACTCCTTATTGCAGCTATGACAGAATGTAGCTAAAAATCTTAAACCATAATGATACAGGAACTTGAGTTAGGATAAAATAGCATTGACGAAAGTTTCGGCATCAAAGGAGGCTATGTCCTGTAATCTCTCACCAGTGCCTATATAAACAATAGGTATGTTTAGTTCCTGGCAAATAGCAAATATTATTCCTCCTTTAGCGGTGCTATCTAGTTTAGCTAAGAAAATCCCGGTTATACCTACAGCTTCAGTAAAATACTTTGCCTGAATTAAGCCGTTCTGTCCTGTAGTGGCGTCCAATACCAATAACACTCGGTGTGGTGCTGTGGGGTCAAGCTTAGCGGCTACTTTCTTGATTTTCTTGAGCTCTTCCATAAGATTAAACTTGGTGTGGAGACGACCAGCGGTATCGATAATAGCTACTTGGGCATGACGGCTGCGTGCTGCCTGGATAGCATCGAAGACAACTGCCCCAGGGTCGCTACCTGGCTGGTGAGCAATAACTTCAGCATCAGTTTTTTCTCCCCAATACTTCAGCTGGTCTATAGCTGCTGCCCTGAAGGTATCAGCGGCTGCCAGGATGACTCGCTTCCCTTCCGAGGTAAGCCCATAAGCCAGCTTGGCAATGCTGGTGGTTTTCCCTGAGCCATTCACTCCTACTACCAAAATGACTTGAGGCACTGAGTCAGCGTTAGTCTGCTTTGGCGGGATGTTTAGCAAATTTATCATCTCTTCCTTCAGAGCTGCCCTTAGTTGAGAGGCTTGTGTCAGCTTATCCAGTTTCACTCGTTGCCTGACTCTGTCTATGAGTTTCTTCGTGGTTTCCACACCGACATCAGCCAAAACAAGCAATTCCTCAAGCTCATCCCAAATTTCCTCTGTCACCACACTCCGGTCAAAAATGTGAGCTATCTTGCCAAGCCAGGCTTTTTTAGTTTGCCGCACTCCTTGTTCAATTGTGCTTAGTTGTTCAGGCAATTTAATCCTCGCGTTAAATCATTGAAGTATAATATTACAATTCTGGTTGCCCTTTAGCTAGTGGTTATTATCTGGCGTGGATAACGCTGCTTCTCCTTTGATCAATAAGAGTGGATAGACTATGTCGCTGAGGCAGCAGGGGATCCAAACGGCGAGGAACAAGAATAAGAAAACGAAAGGGAGCAGCGGAATCCAATTCGCTGTTCCAAATGAGGTGAAGTAGAATAGCGATGCCCAGGTGCTCAACAATACATGCCCGGAATGTGGTATTTTGGTTGTTTGCTTCCAATAACCGATTGCGATGCCAAGAAGTGCTGCACAGTTTACCACTATCCACTTTTCGACTCCAATAACGGGCATTTTTGAGGTTTCAATAAAAGGCACATGGAAGTCCATTTCGATATGAAGTAAAGCTCCCCCCAGATAGGGGATTACAGCGTCGCTCATGGTGGCTATTCCGATTGAGCCTGTCCAGCCGACTAAAATCACTGCCCAAATTTTAGCCTTCCTGTATTTCACATACATCGCAGTGGTTACCAGCGCGCTTAATACAACATGGATTGGGTGTAAAGTGTAGAAAGCAGTCTGGGAAATCTGGGTGGGAACATTACCAAAAACTATTATCACCATGATGATAATTCCGGTAAGGGCTCCAAGGGCAGTGAAGGGAGCGTGTCTTCTGAGTTCCTGAGCTATTCGCCTAAGCATCTTTTATTTAATGGGTTGAGGTTAAGCGTTTTCCTGCTTTTGGTGTTGCTTCCTATAGCAATTGGAACAAAGTCCTGATGACTCGGAAAGGTGATATTCAGTATGAAAGTCAAAGTTCCGGGCGAACCCATTTTCCTCCTGGCACAGTCTCTCATCAGCAAACTCCTGAAGAGTTCCGCAACGGTGGCAGACCATAAACCGATGGCAACCTTCTTTATCGCCTAGGCTGCATTTCACAAACCTGCCAGTTGATAATAACTTGTGAGCTAAATTGAGGCTGCAGAATAGGTCGAGTATGCGGTAGATGGTAACATGGTTTAGATGCTTGCCTTGTCGGCGCAGAAGCCTTTGTATGTCATAAGGTGAAAGTGACTCTTGCGCCTCCTCGAGAATCTCAAGCACCTGCCTCCGAGGCTTGGTAACTTTATAGCCCTGAGTCTGCAGGACACGGATTGAGTCTTGAACCATAGGCGATATTATATAGGGGTGCAAGCTTAAATGCAACAGTGTTGCGATTAGGGCCGTGTTAAGCAGTCAGTTCCTCAAGCAATATTATCGCTGCCTTCTTGTCCAGTGGCTGGTTGTTGTTGCCACACTTTGGCGATTGAATGCAAGATGGGCACCCATCTGAGCAGGGGCATTCCTCAATTACCTTCAAGGTAGCTTGCCATAGCTCGGTTATTATCTCAAATCCCTTCTCAGCAATGCCGATGCCTCCGGGATAGGCGTCATAGATGAAGATTTGTGCCTTTCCGGTATCAGGGTGGAGGGGAGTGGAAACGCCGCCAATGTCATTTCGGTCGCAGAGAGCAAACAAGGGAAGTATGCCAATGGCAGCGTGTTCACAAGCATGTAAGCCACCATGGAAATCAAGTCCAGTGTCAGCTAGCCTATCAATCGCCTTTTGCGGCAAATCAAACCATAAGGACTGAGTAAAGAAGCTCTGTGGTGGTAAGTCAAGCGGCTCCTCGCCGAAAACCTCTTCAGTGAATTGCCTCTTTTTCTTAAAGCCAATTACTGTGGTGGTAACATCCACATTTCCTAGGTAGACTTTTATGCCTTTATGCTCTTTTTCTCTGGTTATCCTTGTAACACTCAGGTCGGTGATTTCCTTGGCTTGAGTGTAGTAATCAAGTTGCGTTGGGGTTGCCATGGCAGTGCGGGTGCTTAAATCAAGTTCAACGATTAAATAGGACTCTCCCTGGTGGAGGTAAATAGCGCCAGGGTGTATTTGGGAAAAGGCAGCGCTTCCCTCTACGGTCTCTAGCAGGCATCCTTGTGAAATGTCAAGAATAGTGTAATTTTTCCTCGATGTTGCTCTTATATTTACCTCTTGGGCGGGGTAAGAAATACTCGGAGAAAGATACCACTTATTCTTGCGTTCCCTCATTTTGCCTTCACGCACTAGCCTCTCCATTTCTATTTCAATGTTACTGCCGAAGAAGTCTTTATCGTCACTATCCAGAGGTTTTTCCCAGGCAGCGCATAGAAGATGAGGTTCGAGGATGTACGGATTTTCGGGATTGATCAAGGCATTATCGAAGTTCTTGCTGAAGAAGAAGTCGGGATGCCGCATGAGGTATTGGTCAAGAGGGTTATCTTGGCCAATGAGGAAGCTTAGAGAGCTGCCCGTAGTTCGTCCGCTGCGTCCTGCTTGCTGCCAGGCGCTGGCAATGCTTCCGGGGTAGCCAGTAAGCACTGTTGCCTCCAAATCACCGATGTCTATGCCCAATTCCAGAGCTGTTGTGGCTACTAAACCGAGGAGCTCACCATTAAAGAATTGGCGTTCAATTTGGCGTCTTGTCTCCGGAAGGTAACCTGCTCGGTATGGACTGATTTTCGAGCTAAGGGAGGATGGTAATTGTTGCTGGGTGTAAATGTAGACAAGCTCGGTTAGCTTGCGAGTGCGCGTGAAAATGAGGCTGCGGATATCGCTAGCAATGAGCTGAGTGAGAAGAAAGGCTGCCTCGCTGTTGGGACTACGCCTGGTGCTTTTGGTTTCATCGATAATCGGTGGATTCCAAAAGGCAAAATATTTCTTTCCATGAGGTGAGCCATCTTCAGAAATTACCTGAAATGGTAATCCAACTAGATTTTGGGCATGTTCTTTAGGATTAGCAATTGTTGCGGAACAACAAATGAATCGAGGGCTGGAATTGTACAGGGTGCAAACGCGCCGCAATCTTCGCAGCACATTAGCGGCATGGGAACCGAACACACCGCGGTAAACATGTGCTTCGTCGACCACTACGTAGTTGAGGTTGCGAAATAACCTCGACCACGATTGGTGATTTGGCAAAATGGCAAGGTGAAGCATGTCAGGGTTAGTGAGCACTATCCTGGCTTGCTTTTTTATGCTCATTCTCTGTGCTTGCGGCGTATCACCATCAAATGTAGCTATGGCTCCATTGGAAAGAAACTCGGGATAAGCTATTTCCTTCAAGCTGGATAATTGGTCTTGAGCTAGGGCTTTGGTAGGGAAAAGGTAAAGAGCGCAGCTATTTCTGTTGGTTAAAATCGCCTCTAGTGTAGCTAGGTGGTAACACAAAGTTTTGCCGCTGGCGCTAGGCGTAGCTATTATTACATTTTCTCCGGCAAGAGTGCGGTTCAACGCCTTTATTTGATGGCTGTAAAGAGAAGATATGCCCAGCGACTTGAGCCTGGCTTTAAGGACAGGCTTGATGTTCAGTGTGTCCAGGTCACTGCAGATAACGCGTTGTGAAGGAATATGCTCGATGTGAACCAGTTGCTGCCTGTAAATAGGAAGTGTCTTAAGGTGATGCAGGAAAGCAACAGCATCCATCAGCACTTTAGGGAGCTGGGAAGGTTTCTATTCTTGAACTTAGTAGTTCCAATTCAGGGTAGTTTTGAGTAATGAACCTGATCGCGTTAGACAAAGTTTCATCATTGTGGCTTTTGTGGGTGCTAACGCAGGTAAGTCCCAGCGTGGCTAGCTGCCAGGAATGTTGATTATCCACTTCGGCTACAGAGATATTAAACTTATTGTGTAGCCGGGTAGTAATGGATTTAATTACCCGACGTTTACCCTTAAGGGATTGATTCTCTGGAAGACGGAGCTGTACTCGGCATACACCCACATGCATTTTTGCTAAAGACGATTCGCTATTGTTGTTGAACGACCTGACTAATTATACGCTGAAGTTCTCTCAAAGCCAACCGTTAACTTCTGATGAGGCTACGGCATTCCTCTTGTAACGGACAAATAGAGCATTTTTTACCTTTGCAAAATTCTAGATTTATCTTCACCAAAGAGGATTCAATGCCAGGAAGCACAAGTTCTTTATTCCTTAACCCGAGATTGGAAGCAACCTCCCTGGCGAGTGTTGAGATGGATGGTTTTGCCTTCTCCCAAACGTCCTTCAATTCCCTGAGAAAAATATTAACCGCTGTTGGACCAATACCCTTGAATTCAAGCAATTTTTCCTCCAGGTCTTTACTATCTAAAGACTGTTCATATAAATTCTGTAGAGAGCCATGCCTTTCCTTTAATTTGTTAACTATGTTAAGTAAGTTGGATGCTGTGGAAAAATCGTAGCGAACGTAACCACCAGAATCTAATATCTCCACCAATTTATCCCAGCCGGCATCGATGATATTTTCAGGAGTCACAACTCCCGCTCTTTCAAATTCTTGAAAAGTTCTCTTGGCTGTTTTGGAGGAAATCCTTTTAGCAAACAGAGTTGAGGCAAGGAACCATTTAAATCTATCCTCTTCCCTGTTTAAGTTGAGCCCTAGTTCCTGTGAATAAGTTGGTAAATTTAGAAGTTTTTCCATAATCTCCGTCGTTTTAGTTGACATGATTAAGAACCTACTATTACGCGAGAAGGCATTTGTTCTATTTTAATACTCGAGTCATCTTGTGTATAATTTATTTGGTAGATAGCTAACTTTGATATTATCTTCTTTTTAGTGGAGGGCAGATGTTTATTGAGAGTCCGAGGTATACTGAGCGTTTTGGTGCGGTAAGGATAAATGCTGTACAACGAGTTATCGCGTTAGATTCGGGATTTAAAAGTGAGCTACCTCCTCATGGTGCCATGGGGGTGATGAAAATAGATGAAGATACCATCAAACGCTTTGAAGATAAGATGGCGGTGGTAATTCCAATCAAGGATGAAAAGCTCAAGTTATTTGAAGGTGTGATTAGTGGCTTGCCACATGATTGCTTGATTATAGTGGTATCGAATAGTCAGCAGGGAAGAATTGATAGGTTTAAAATGGAAAAGGATGCTCTGAATCAAATTTGTCGCTATACGATGCGCAATGCCTTCATTATACATCAAAAAGATCCTATCATTGCTAAGGCTTTCCGGGAGGCGGGATATAGTGACATCTTAGGAGAGGATGGGCTGATACGGGATGGTAAAAGTGAGGCTATGGTAATAGGCTTACTTATGGCTAAAGTGGCAGAGAAAGAATATGTTGGCTTTATTGATGCTGACAATTATTTCCCTGGCGCGGTATTAGAGTATGTCAGGGATTTCGCTGCTGGTTTTAGCTTAGCTCGGTCTCCTTACAGTATGGTAAGGATATTATGGCATTATAAGCCCAAAATCTCGGGCGGGATATACTTTAAGAAATGGGGGAGGGTGTCACAAACCACTAACAAGTGCCTGAATGATTTGATTTTCTCCAAAACGGACTTTGAAACTGAAGTGATAAAGACAGGAAATGCTGGAGAGCATGCTATAAGCATGAAGCTTGCTGAGCTTTTGCCTTATGCTTCCGGGTACGCTGTGGAACCTGGTGAGCTGATGTTCCTGTTCGAAAGTTTTGGCGGCATATTGCCCGAGATAGACCATGTAGCTGTAGAGCATGGCATAGACTTATTTCAAATCGAGACCAGGAACCCGCATATGCACGAGGAGAGGGGAACACGGCATCTTAAGCACATGTTGATTGAGGGGCTAGCTACTATTTACCATTCGCCACTTTGTGAGGAGAGCACAAAAAGGCTTATCTTAAGAGAACTAGTCAATCAGGGAGCTTTAAGCAGTAGGGAAAAACCATCTGTCCCTCATTTTAATGCTCCAATAGGTAAAATGGATAGCTCGAAGTTTATGAATGCTATAGAAGAGCACCTTGGTGTACTTTACGCCTTACATGAGGAATAAGGACTTTATATCTTCTCCAGGAAAGATTGTATTTTCTTTCTTTCAGGTCCGTTAAGCATCTCTTCGTTATATGCTGTCATATCTAAGTAAAGCTGCACATGTTCGGGTATTTGCCAGATAGCACTCTTAGCATATCGGTAGCCATATCGTGACGAACTACCCATTTTCTTCTTAGTTATTTTGTTGCTGGCATAACCGATTCTATTAACTAAGTTAGCATCAAAGCCATTCCTCTTGGCTATTGTATCTAGTATACTGTGGATACCACTGCTATGTTGAGCAGCCTCCTTGTTTCTGTAGGCATATTTGTCGGGTACTCCTATTTTTTTGGCAAGTCGGCGATGGGGATGCTTTCCCGTTCGGTCATTTTCAGAAGTCACTTTCAACTCAGGCGCTACACTCATAGCTAATTTCACTACCTCGGAATCAAGGTAAGGAAACATCATTTCCACCTCGTGCGCCTTAGCTATCTTATTTTCCCGGTCCAGAGTCTCTACATCAGCCATGGTGAAGTCATCCCACATCCTTCGGGAAAGCTCTCGGCGCCCATCCTTACCTAAAACATCGGGGTACCAGCTATATCCGCCCCATAGTTCATCTGGTCCCTGTCCTGAAAAGATGACCTTTATGCCATCTTGACTAGCCATGTCAACTGCGGCGTAAATAGCGATGCCAGCAACAAAATATCAATTTGAATGAAATCTCTTTCCTCCACAGCGTTAATAACTTTAGGGATATATCTCTGGACATCGCCGATGCTCAATACCTTTACCCTGTGGTCAAGTCCCATCTCCTCGGCGAATCCCTTGACCAGCATTATATCGGGAGAATCAGCCAAACCAGCGGTATAAGCGATCACCTTTATTCCAACAGAGGAAGCAATATCCAGTACCAATTTTGCTATTAAACAGCTATCCACACCTCCGGATAACAATACACCAACTTTATCTACATCCGTTAACCTTTTTCGCACCGATGAACAAATAGCTTCATGGTAACAATCTACAGCTTGCCCTAAGTCTCTTATTTCAATGCTCCCTTTGTTGAGAAGAAAGGCCCTTTTGATTTTGATGCCATTGTGAGTAAATACGGCGAGCATACTGGCTCGCAGAGGCATGACATTGCTTAACCCTATTCTCCATAAAGCTTTCTTATTGGAAGCGAAAGCTGAATAATTGCTATCTTTAGCAATATAGAGGGGCTTTGTGCCTAGAAGATCCCGCGTCACTATTGTTTCGTCGGTGCTGCTAGCCACTAAGGCATAATTCCCGTCCAGATCCTTTAACGCTCTCTTTATCTTTTGCTCAAGGTTGCCCTTGTGTTGTTTCAGTAAGTAGACCAGCTTCTCGGTGCTATCTCTATCGGTTAAACGGCGATTCTGATGAACCGTAGATGTTATTGAAGGCAGGTTATAGAACTCACCATCATACAGCAACACCAAGTTATCGTCATAATCTGAATAAGGATATTCTAATGTCTTTCGTTCAATAGGCGAATATACTTCAGCCAGGACTCTGCTGCCAGCTATATCCTCGAAGGATGAAGTAAGTAACCAGTGGTGTTCATTGTTCTCGGAATTAGCTTTACCATCATGGTGAGGGTGAAAAGTTTCCAGCATGGTAACTAATTTATCTCTTGCTTCGTTACCGTCTTGGCTGAAAACGCCGACTAGCTGACTCATATTATTTTCCTTTCAAGGAGCAACGATGGGGACTTAGCATAACAAAGTGCTTCGGGTAACACAAGATTGGCAGGTAAGGTTTGATAGCCAAAAGCGTTGACCTGTGTGATTGAGACAAGGTAGACTTGGCATGAGCGGAAAGCTCATGAAAGCAATTATCTTAGCTGGCGGAGAAGCAACCAGGTTGCGTCCACTTACCCACAATATTCCTAAAACAATGGTTCCTGTGTTAAACCGGCCATTTCTGGAGCATGTTATCGGCTATCTTAAGAAGCACAAGATCGTTGACGTAATACTTGCGATGGGCCAGCTGTCTGAGCAAATCCAGGATTACTTTGGCGATGGCAGTGAATTTGGTGTGAGATTAACCTATTCTGTGGAGAATTTTCCCATGGGAACGGCAGGAGCCGTAAAGATTGCTGAAAAATTGTTGGATGAATCCTTCATTGTTTTGAATGGTGATATTTTCACTGACCTTGATTTAACTGCGATGATAAATTTTCACCGTGAAAGAAAGGCTATTGCTACTATAGCCTTGACGCCAGTGGAAAACCCCACTACCTATGGAGTGGTAGAGACTGACGGACAAAGCAGGGTGCGGCGTTTTATGGAGAAACCACCTTGGGATGAGATAACTACCAACATGATTAATGCTGGCGTCTATATTTTGGAGCCTGATATTTTGGGCTATGTTGCCTTCAATACTTTTTTCTCATTCGAACACGATGTTTTCCCTGCGCTTCTGGAAAAAGGGGAGGCTGTCTATGGCTATCCATTTGAATCTTTCTGGATTGATATTGGCACACCGGAGAAGTACTTCAGACTAAGTCGCGACCTGCTCCTTCGTTATATTGGCGATAAGGATGTAAAATTTGAGGGAGAAAGTTTTGTTCACCCTTCAGCTCAAGTTGTGGGCCCAGCTATAATTGGGGAAGGCTGCTTTATCGATAGAGATTCGGTAATAAAAGGCCCTGCCGTTATCGGTCCTGGTTGTCAAATAGGGCAGGGTGCTACAGTACAAGGAGTGGTGTTGTGGCAAAACTGCAAAGTTGGTAAAGAAGTGAAGCTCAGAAATTGTATTATTGCTTCTAATTGCTATATTGAACAACGAAGCGAGATTTTGGATAACTGTGTTTTAGGTGATAGGGTGAAAGTCAAAGAGGGTAGCAAATTACCCAAAGGTGCTTTAATTCAGCCGAACGAGGTTGTTTAACTGCTAAAAATGAGGCAAATTGTATTTACTGACTTAGATGGCACCCTTCTCGACTTGGTTACTTATTCATATGAAACATCTCTTGCTGGTGTAAACCGACTCAAAGAAATAGGGGTGCCTTTGATATTTTGTTCAGCGAAGACCAGAGCAGAACAAGAGGTATACCGTCGTAAATTGGGGAATTTTCATCCTTTCATAGTGGAAAATGGAGGCGCCATTTTTATACCGCGAGGCTACTTCCCATTTTCGTTTGAGTACCACAAAAGTGTCGCTGAACTACTGGTCATTGAGTTGGGTACTTCTTATAAGGAGGTCAGGCAATTGCTGGGTAAGGTGAGAGAAGAGAGTGGATTTCACTTTAGAGGCTTTGGCGATATGAGCGATGAGGAAGTAGCTGAAGAAACTGGTTTAGATATCGAGTCTGCTAAATTAGCTAAACAAAGGGAGTATGATGAGACGGTTGTCATTGCGAGCGAAGCGAAGCAATCTCACATTACCTCTGGGGAGATAGATAAGTTCTTACAGAAGATTAAGCAGGCTGGCCTTAACTGGACGCATGGGGGACGGTTTTACGGTGTTATGGGGGATAATGATAAAGGTAAAGCGGTGAAGATTGTGACTGGATTATATCGTGAGATGTGGGGTGAAATAGAGACTATTGGGCTAGGTGATAGCCTCAATGATTTGCCGATGCTTTCTACAGTTGATATACCAATCTTGGTGCAGAAGGGAGATTATACTTGGGAAAATATAGATGTGCCCAATTTGCGCAGAGTTCAGGGAATTGGACCTGAAGGGTGGAGCAGGGCAATAAAAGAAATATTTGGAGGTTGAAATGCAAACGATATATCTTGTTCCTCATTCGCATTATGATGTGGCCTGGGCATTCATCC
>JABUBO010000148.1_pt1 | contig 20743 bp, 26 predicted proteins | sample 7240361 | NCBI WGS metagenome assembly JABUBO01 (sample SAMN07256346, study PRJNA390944) | subsurface metagenome | isolation source: Methane hydrate marine sediment | place: Pacific Ocean: Eastern North Pacific, ODP site
AGAATAGAATCCGTGTTGTGGAAACAATGCGGGAAGAGGTAATTAAGCATACAACCCGGGAAATTGGAAAGGATTAGGTCGGTGCAAATTGATATTCTGACGCTATTTCCCCAGATGTTCCAAAGCCCGTTTAGTGTTGGCATTTTCAAACGGGCTATTGACCACAAGCTGGTCGGGGTTAATATTCATAATATTCGAGACTATACTCATGATAAACATCATACCGTTGATGACTATCCTTATGGCGGTGGGGCCGGCATGGTACTCAAGCCCGAGCCTATTTTTGAGGCGGTAGAGTCAATAAAATCAGATATATCGCTTAAACAAGGGGTTGATGTGTTGCCAATTATTCTGCTTACCCCACAGGGTCGCCCTTTTTCTCAACAAATTGCCCTAGAGCTATCAAAATATGATCATCTAATTCTTATCTGTGGTCGCTATGAAGGGGTGGATGAGCGAGTGCGTGAGTACCTGGTTACCGATGAGATTAGTATTGGCGATTATGTGCTTGGTGGCGGTGAGCTAGCGGCTATGGTAGTAATAGAGGCTGTGGTCAGGCTACTGCCCGGGTTTCTTGGTTCGGAGGCTTCGCCGCTGGATGACTCTCACGCCACCGGGCTGTTGGAATACCCTCAATACACTCGTCCCCCGGTGTATAGACGGTGGTCAGTACCTGAAGTTTTACTTTCAGGAAATCATGCCCAGATTGCTAAGTGGCGCCGCCAGCAGGCTGTCCTTCGCACCCTGGAGCGTCGTCCCGAGCTATTAGGCAAGGCTAATCTAAGCTTGGAGGAAAGACAGTTAGTAGACAGGTTAAAACAGGTGGTTTAGTAAATATATGGAGTTTTACCGATGAATATTGCCTCACTAGTTGAAGTCATGGTGGAGTTGGCTCTAGCTTTACCGTGAGGCGTGTTACCCATGGTGTAGGTGTAGAGCGTACCTTCCCCCTATATTCACCGCTTGTGGAGCGGGTAGAGGTAGTCCGGCATGGAAAAGTACGCCGGGCTAAGCTTTATTACCTGCGTGGGCTTAGTGCCAAGGCATCTCGTATCAAGGAAAGGCGGGTAGAAAAGAAAACGAGTAAGAGCAAGAGTTAGAACGGGAACAAGAAGCAATACAAAATCTAGAACAAGAGCAAGATTAAACTAGAGTTACTTAATTGGAGCATAGTAGGATGGGGTATGCTGAGGTTAGCGTTAATTCACCAGTAGCCCAGCGCAGGACATTCAGCTATGTTATACCCTCTGGTCTAAGTGTTGAGGTGGGGCAGGCGGTATGGGTTCCTTTTGGTGATAAGCTCCTCCAGGGCATCGTTTTAGAGTTAACCCATTACCCGGCTGTGGAAGAAACCAGGGAAATAGACGGTGTTATTGAGCCCCGTCCAGTATTATTCCCAGCCCATGTATCACTGGCTTATTGGATAAGCCAGCACTATCTATCGCCCCTCTTTGATGCCGTGGCTTTAATGCTACCACCGGGATTTGAGCGAAAGGCGCTCACTTTTATCTCTATCCCCCCAATCTCCGATAACTTTGACTTATCTTCTCTTACCCCAAAGCAAAGACATGCCCTTGAATTAGTTCAGAGACAGGGCAAAGTCAGTCTTGGGAAACTGGAGAAGGCATTAGGTAAGAAAAGGGCTCAGACCATCGTTGCACAACTGGTAAGACGAGGGCTAGCAGTGAGAAGTTATGAGGTAGAGCCGATTAAAGTAAGACCAAAGACGGTACCTTACCTTTATCTGGCAGTGACGGCTGATGAAGCCCGGCAGGAGGCAGCCAAGCTACAAGGCAAGGCGAACAAACAGGCTTCTCTTCTCGACTTCTTAGCTCAGCATTCCGGACCGGTACCCTTGGCGGAAGCAAGGCAAGGGGTTAACTGTGATAAAGCGGTGGCTGATGCCTTAGTCAGTAAGGGCTTGGTCGAACTTCAGCAGGTTGAAGTAAAACGCGAACCAATCTCCTACCAGGGTATTACTCCTTCCTATCCACTGACTCTTACCGCCGCCCAGGAATCAGCCCTCAAGTCTATTCAATCAAGCCTGTTGCAGGTGGCGGAGGGTCATACTTCACTAACTACTTTTCTGCTTCACGGGGTTACCGGCAGCGGCAAGACAGAGATTTATCTGCAGGCTCTGGCTGAGGTGGTGAAGCTGGGTAAGCGAGGTATTGTTTTGGTTCCAGAAATTGCACTTACCCCCCAGACTATAGAGCGATTCGCTTCACGCTTTCCCCATAAGGTGGCCGTCCTTCATAGTAAGCTCTCCCTGGGTGAACAGTTCGATGAGTGGCAGCGAATAAGAAACGGAGAATTTGATGTGGTTATCGGTTCCAGGAGTGCTGTTTTTGCTCCCCAGCCTGATTTGGGTCTTATTGTTATTGATGAGGAGCATGAATGGACCTATAAGCAGCAGGATAAATCACCCCACTACCATGTTCGTGATGTAGCGATAAAGCTGGCTGAGCTGACCGGGGCGGTGGTTATTCTGGGCAGTGCTACCCCTGATGTAGAGACTTTTTACCATGCTCAAAGGGGAGACTACCGCCTGCTTCAGCTCCCTGAGCGGGTTACCCCCAGCGAGGGTTCGCCCCTGCCCCAGGTTGAGGTAGTAGATTTGAGGGACGAACTTAAGGCGGGGAACAGGAGCATTTTTAGCCGCTCTCTGTCTCAAGCCATAGCTAAAGCTGTGGCTGGTGGGGAGCAGGTGATTCTATTTCTTAATCGGAGGGGAGCAGCTAGCTTTATTCAATGCCGTAATTGTGGCTTTGTCCTCCGCTGTAGGCGTTGTGAGGTTACCCTCACTCATCACTTAGCTGAGGATGTTTTAGTCTGCCATCACTGTAACTACAAAATGCCGGTTCCTCAGATTTGCCCTCGGTGCCTGAGTCGCCGGATAAAGTTTTTAGGTGTTGGCACCCAGAAGTTGGAGCAGGAAGCCAGTTATGCCTTCCCCCAGACCAGGCGGCTGCGTTGGGATAGTGATGTTACTAAACGGAAGTATTCTCACCACGAAATATTAGGCAAGTTTCGTGCCCATGAGGCTGATATTCTTATTGGCACACAGATGATTGCCAAGGGATTGGATTTACCCCTGGTTACCCTGGTCGGAGTGGTTAGTGCTGATACTGGTCTAAACCTGCCTGACTTTCGGGCCGGGGAGAGGACTTTTCAGCTGCTGAGTCAGGTGGCGGGGAGGGCGGGGCGTGGTACTTTAGGCGGACGGGTTATCATTCAGACCTACTCTCCCGAGCACTATGCCATCCAGGCGGCGGCTAAACACGACTATGCCCTTTTCTATGACCGGGAAATCACCTATCGCCGCCGACTTCATAATCCCCCCTTCACCCGGCTAGCCTCCCTTGTTTATACCCATACTAACGATGCTCTTTGCCAGAGGGAGGCAGAAAGAATGAAACGTCTCCTTATTGAGGAAAGAGACTCACAGGGAATAGCCGACCTCAGTCTAATTGGACCGGCACCGGCATTTATTCATCGGCTGCGGGGTCGGTTTCGGTGGCAGCTTATACTTCGCGGCTCCGAGTTGGCTGCTTTTCTCTCCCAGATACCTGTTCCTCAGGGTTGGACAGTAGACATTGACCCGTTGGGGCTGGTGTAAGGTTTACAATTCAGCCTTAGTTAGCTATAATTTTTGCGGTGTTATTATGGCAATCCTCCCTATTCGTGTTTTTCCTGACCCCATACTGAAACAGAAATCAAAGCGGGTCAGGACTATAGATGGTTCAGTCCAGAGGCTGATAGGCAGTATGATTGAGACCCTGCACTATATTCACGCGGCAGGGCTCGCTGCACCACAGGTAGGCTTTCCCTTGCGAATAATTGTTGTTGGCATACCCGAGAAGGGAGATATAGTTCTGATTAACCCTGAGGTAGTGCGAAGGAAAGGAGAATGCCTGGTTGATGAGGGCTGCCTGAGCGTTCCGGACTATCGCGGAGAGATTATGCGCGCTGAGGCAGTTACAGTTAAAGGGCGTGACCAAAATTGGAAGGAGATACGAATTAAGGCAGATGGGCTTCTGGCTCAAGCCCTACAGCACGAAATAGACCATTTAAAAGGGATACTTTATATTGACCATCCAGAAACTAAGATATACAAGATTGAGCCAGGAGAAGCCGAGCTTTAGCTAAAGCTACAACTAAGATTCCTTAGCCAGAAAAAAGTCAAGGGCTTGTGGGAACTTTAGCCTTTAATAGCTTCTTCTTAACCTTTTCGGAGCCCCTTACAGAGATAGTCATTGCCCTTTCAATGGCTGGTTTGGCTTTCAGTCTTGGATCTCTTCATATTCTACTAATAGTTTAATTACAGGTTTGAACATAAACGTGCCTTTACCGGTCATTATGAGCGATTTATCCCCATCGAAATCTAGGGTCAGGATAGTCGTAAACCCATCTTTAACTTCGAATGGTTTGACAAATTTTAGCTTGCCGCTGGGAACGGTTGCTATATATGTTGTGTTGTCAGTTGTTAGCCCGGCTATTTCTATCACATCCATGCGTATTTGTGTGTACTTTCCAGCGGTGACATTTTCGCTGCCAAGAATATCTGCTTCCTCAATAATCTCAAACAGGTCAAAGGTTACCTCGTAATCAATTATGGTTATCCATTCGCCTTCACCTTGTTGTGTCTGTTGCTGTTCTTGCTCCTGAGTCTGGATGTCGCTACCTGATTGTTCTAGTTCCATCTCTTGTTCAGCCACAGCTTTATGAACCTCTATTTTGGTTAAGGTAACATTAGCACTAGCTACACCGGGGGGTGGGGGGTCGGTAACACGAATTTCAATAATGCCCCATCCCGCTGTAGGTGTTGGTGCGGGGGGAACTTTGGGCCTTAATATCCTCTCTTTAACCTTGTCTGGAACCCCTTCTGTAATATTATCTGAAATCCCTTTCGGTAATGGACCCCTTTCTTTTAATACCTCAACTGCCCTTTCGTGACCTCTTACCGAGACGTCCATTGCCTTTTCAACGGCTGGCTTGGCTTGGTCAGGTACTTTTTCATAAACCAGGGCCAGAACTTCCAAGTGATGAGAGGTGGCTAAAGCAACTAACTCGTCAACGGTTCTATTGTCACTTAACCCTCTAGCAATTTCAGAAATTTCCTGCCCAAATTTATTCATCTCCCCAAATTCATCTAAAGCGTCTTCTACTTCGTCAGTTTCATTCTCTTCTGCTTTGACTTGGGCTCTATTTAGCCTGCCTTCAGCGGCGGCTAAATTAATCTGAATAGCCCTTCTCGCATTTTCTCTCGCTAATAGCCGTAAGGCAGTGCCCTGCCCATTGATGGATACTTTTTTGGCTTGGGTGATGGTCGCTTTTGCTTCTACAGGAATAATGTCCATTACCCTATCTAAAACAAGAAGGTGCTTTGAGGTGGCTACAGCCACCACTTCCGATATGTTGTCTGATATACCTTTCTTTACTGCCTCCTTCATCTTTCCTATAGCTATCGCCACATATTCATTGTATCCATTGGTAGCCACCTTTACTGCTTTTGACTTATTTTTAACTGCCATAATATGAGCTTCAGCCAGTCTTTCTTCAGTAATTTCTAGAGCCTTCCTAGCCTTTGCCTCATCCCCAAAAGTGAAGAAAAGACCTATCCTTTTGCCCCAAGTGTCAAGAAAATAAAAGGGGCTGTCGGGGGTAATGCCTGGGCTGGGCAATTGCAGTTCCTCATCACCTTGAGCATAAGCGGTGCCACTAAAGAGAAGCGAGGTAACTACGACACAGCTAAGCAAAATTAGCCTAAACTTCTTCAGTTTCATTGTTAACCCTCCTGCCTAAACTTCTATATATATATAACGAAAAAATGGTCAATTGGTTAGTAGCGACTTGGGGAAATTCTGAAAGGGGAGGTTGGCTTCCCCATATCCTACTTTGACTCCACCTCCTCATCCTGTTCCTTTTCTTCCTCCTCGGCGGGGCTGGTTAGCCAGTCGGCTATATTGACTATGAGCTGGTTATTGTCGAGGATACCATTATGTGGCTCGGTGATAAAGGTGAGGTCATAAATTGCCAGGACTTTAGATTCCTCGGCCAGGGCTATCGGTGATAGTTTCTTTCTTGTCTCTATCAGTGAGGAAAAGGTATTCTCGTCACCAAAAGCAATACCACCGTCAGCAGAGGAGATAGAACCAGCACGATAAAGGGCTATCTTGTCTAACTTCTTGGTTACCTCATTTTCCTTAAATTCACTAATGAATATGTTTTGGAAGTTGGCATCATATTCCTTCATGTTATATAGATAGTCAGCTTCAAATATCAGCCCAAATTTGATGGATAGGCTATTTATCTTACTACGCCTGGTTGGGTCAGCGATTAGTAGCAGCTTGCCGCCATTGTTGACAAACTTATCTATAGTCTCTCTTTCTTCCTTAGAGAACTCCGCCTGAGGGCAAACTACGACAAAGACATCTGCCACTAGAAGCTCCTCTTCCTCCTCGTCTAAAACCTCCTCCCCCTGCTCAACCTCTTCCTCCTCGTCTAAAACCTCCTCCTCCGGCTCAACCTCTTCCTCCTCGTCTAAAACCTCCTCCTCCGGCTCAACCTCTTCCTCCTCACCTAAAAGCTCCTTTTCCAGGTCATCCTTCTCCTTAAAGAACTCAATGGTTAAGCCTCGGGAAAAAAGTCGCGATGTCAGAACATTGAGCTCCTCTATATCAAAGGCGTTATCATGAGCCAAATCAATTAGGACAGTCTTGGATATATTATCGGATACATTATCGGAAAACTCGGTTGATGGTGCCAGCGGAATAACAATATGCTCATAGCTCGGCATCTCACTGGGAGGAGGGCTATAGAACCCCCTGTAGTAGAAAAGCCCCTGTCCCAGAACTATAATGATTATTCCGGCAAGGACAATAGCAATCCTTATAATTATCGACTTTATCACCGATTCACTCCGACTCAAAATATAAATAGTAGTAGACAGGCACTAAGCTAGTTTGTGATTTCAGGCCTTCCAAATCCGAAGACGAAAGAAACCAAATAACTGGCTTTGGTATATAGAGTTTTACCACCCCATAATGCCTAATGCCAGCCAAGCTAGCTGCTTTTTCTATAGCCGCGGTGCTAGTTCCTATGTCATCTATTAGACCGTATCTAAGGCTTTCAACACCCGTATAGATTTCAGCCCGGGAGAGTACCTCCTCGGATATCTTTATTCGGTCTCCCCTCTGGGAGATGACTGTCTCAACAAACTGGTGCCTGAATGTCTCCAGCACACTTAGGGCTTTTCTCCTTGAGCCACCGGTAGCCTTGAATGGTCCGGTGGTTAGGATGTCCTCCTCCAGTTCTTCAGGGGTAGGTAAAGTGACCCAGGCGCCTACGCTGCCAAGCTGAGAAGTTGGCTGGGCGTAGATAAAGTTTGATGCCACGGCAATATAATAGCCACCGCTGGCACCCACCGTTTCTATAGAAGCCACCACCGGTTTCTGCTGCCTCAGCCGAAGCACATCCAGGTATATCTGCTCAGAGGTAACAGCCAGTCCCCCAGGGCTATCTATCTGTAAAACAACTGCCTTTATGTTGTTATCTTCCCTGGCATACCTCAGCGTGTCCAGGATATCATCAGTGTGGGCTTGGTCGAAAATAGCGCCGGAGATGGGTATGGTAGCGATATTTGGCTTGGGTATTAGTGGGATAGAAATCAAAACCCCTAAACCCAGACCGAGCACAATAAAAAAGGGAATGGAAGTGAACCAGCGACGCATTAACCATTTAGCCGATTCCAATCTAGGCATGACTATCCTTCCTCAGCCTGTTATCTTACTTAATATATCATAATTATAACCAGACTGGAAACATCTTGTAATTTCACCTCGAAAGGTTGTTTACCTACCCTTCCAAATAGACCAGATGACCCGGATTACCAGGAGATAGGCACTAATACCCCCCACAAGGAGCAGGCTGGCTATTACTACGCTAAGGGGTAAGGCAGCCTCAGGTGAGGGAACAAAGCGAATGAAGTGAATGATGCCACTAATAAGAACCGCAGTAATTATTACTGTAACTCCTATTCCAACAGGCAGGCTTTTTAGCTTTTTCAGATTGGGCTTGATAGTGAGATAGAGGAGAAGGGCATAGATGCCAAGAGTTACCAGTATGAGCAGGATTATTATAACCCAGGTACCCACCGCAGTGGCGATAGTGAGCTCCCATACTAGACGGATAACCACAGCACCAAGCGCCGGCGTAATGCTCACCATTAGCCATATTCTGAGAGCCAAGTGATTCATATCAGCCTCCAGTTGGCAAATCTGATTGTATTCCTTTAATTTGTGGGCTACCGACTCATCATTTATTGCCCTTCAGGTAGTCTATAGCCCACTGGATGGCATCCTCTCCCTTAAGCTCGAGCTCGCAGCCTGGGTCTGGCTCTATCCCCTTACTTTCTATTAGGCGCCCATTGGGGGTGAGCCAGCGAGCAGTGGTAATATATAGCCCTGAACCATCTTTAAGCCGGCGCAGGACGTTGATACTACCCTTGCCATAGGTTCTGCTACCGGCAATGGTGGCGCGAGCATAATCTTGCAGGGCGCCAGCCAGTACCTCGCTGCCGCTAGCACTGTAGCTATCTACTAAAACAATCAACGGCAGGTCAGTAACTATTCCCTCAGGCTTAACTACTGTAGCTGTATGCTCTCCTTGATTATCTACCACATTGACAACTACGCCCTCCTTCAAAAAGCGGCTAGCCACATCAACCACTGCTTGCAGTAAGCCGCCCGGATTACTGCGTAGGTCAAGGATGATGCCTGTAGCCGTTTCCTGGGTTATGCTCTGTAGCACCGAGGATAGCTCTTCATTGGTGCGCTCAGAAAAATGGGTGATATTAATATAAGCGATGTTTTCCCTCATCTCAAAGCGGACACTGGGCAGCTCAATTTCAGCTCTAACTACCTCAATTTCCTCAGGCTCGGTCTCGCCCTGGTGAAGGATAAGGAGCCTGACGGAGGTACCCTTGGGACCACGGATGCTGAGCACAGCCTCAGTCGTACTCATCCCTGAGGTAGACCTGCCATTTATTTCCAGGATTATATCGCCAGCCCTGATACCTGCCTTAGCCGCTGGTGAATCAGCAATGGGAGCAATAATCATTAGCTGTTCATCCTTAACTCCTATATAAGCCCCAATACCCTCAATCTGCCCTCCCAGGCTGCTCAAGCTCAGTTGGTAGGTTTCAGCATCTAGGTAGGAGGTGTAGGGGTCATCCAGTACCTCCACCATACCCTTGATAGCTGCCTGGCTCAGTATGCTGGCATCAAGCCTGTCTTGGTCTACATAATCGTGGAAGATGATGTTCCATGCCTGCTCCACAACATCCAGACCCTGGCTTGGGGGAGTTCCGGTACCTAGAACACAGCCAGCCCCAAATGATAGGGCAAGGCTCACCACCAGTAGCAGGGTTATCACCATAATTTTTATTGTTTTTGACATCGCACTTACTCTCCCCTAAAGTGTTTTAAAGAATAATACCAAAAAAGGATACAAAAGGCATAATTCCGTTGAGAAGTTTCCTTCCCCTTCAAAGGGGGAGACGATAAAGAAAATAGGGTTCAAGGCAAATGTCTTAAGGGGTGAGGTTGTTTAAAAATAGGTCAACCCCGTTAGGAACTCTAACGGGGTCAAGTAAACCTGTAAGCCGAGTTCTGTACTCCGACTAATCGGAGCGGTGACCATCTATCTAGCCCTGGTGTTACCACCAGGGTCAAGCGACCAACCCGGGGACAGGCCGGGCATCCTTTTGTCCCTCTATTTGGTCTTGCTCCAGATGGGGTTTACCCAGCCGGCTGGTCACCCAGCCGCTGGTGAGCTCTTGCCTCACCATTTCACCCTTACCCTGATTTAATCAGGGCGGTATGTTTCTGTGGCACTTTCCGTAGGGTCACCCCTCCTGGGCGTTACCCAGCATCCTGCCCGGTAGAGCTCGGACTTTCCTCTATGATAATCGGAAGACTATCACAGCGGTCACCCGGTTTACTTGACCTGCTTACATCGTAGTATAGAAGGCATTATAAGTCAATAAGCAACGACTACGGGGGATTATGCAAGCTAGAATGGTATCTTAATCAGTGAAGATTTGTGTTGCGTATACGTAGCCTTTTCTCACAATGATACCTATACCAGTTCTCCTAAATTCGGGGTTCAGGAGATTAGCCCGATGTCCAGGGGATTTTAACCAACCTGCTACCAATTTCTTGGCAACATGTGAATCGTATCTGCTTGCTGGAAACATATAGCAATTTTCAGCAATGTAGGAGAGCCCTGCCTTTCGTTTTATTAGTGCAGACCTTGTATTGAAGCCATGATGGTCACAATGCTTGCGTCTAGCCATTGATTTTGAGTGCCTAGCAGCGACTTTGTCTAAAAATCGTGTTCTACCTAAGGACCTAAGCTGTCTTTTTCGCCGAGCTAAGTTTACTCTGTTTAGTAATCTGCCCCTAAATGAAACAATTTTCCTATAGGGGCGCCATTTGAATAGGTAAAGTGCTAGTGAAATGAGACCACTTACAGCTAGAATTAAAAGCCAAAGCATAATTCTGAAACGCTATTCCAGCACTACATTATCTATCAGTCTCGTCTTGCCGAATCTCACTGCCAGTGATACCAGAGCCGGGGGCTTGACTCTATCCAGTTCATCCAGGGTGTCAGCATCAGCTATGCTGACATAATCAATAGTTGCCAGCGGCTGTTTCTGAATAAGCCCTTTCATTTCCTGGCGGAGGTGCTGGGCATCCTTTTCCCCCTGTGACCATAATTGTTGAGCCAGGCTAAGCGTTTGGTAGAGGACTGTTGCTGCCTGCCGCTGTTGAGGGTTGAGATAGGTATTACGACTGCTCATAGCCAGACCATCAGGCTCACGCACCGTGAGTACGGTGATTATTTCCAGGTTCATGTTCAGGTCAGCCACCATCTTTTTGATAACTATTGCCTGCTGGGCGTCTTTCTGCCCGAAGTAGGCTCTGGTTGGCTGTATAATATTAAATAGTTTAGCCACAACTGTAGTAACACCCCTCAAGTGACCAGGGCGGGAAGCACCTTCTAGTCGTTCGGTAACTTTCTCAACCTCTACCCAGCTATTGAACCCTGCCGGATACATCTCAGCTACCGAAGGCATGAAGACGATATCGGTTTTTTCCTTTTCTAGCATAGCCAGGTCGCGCTGAGGGTCGCGCGGATATTTGTTGAAGTCTTCCTGTGGACCAAATTGCGTTGGGTTAACAAATATGCTAACTATTACCCACGGGTTTTCAGCTCTGGCTCGTTTGACCAGAGCCAAGTGACCATCGTGGAAATAGCCCATAGTAGGAACGAAGCCAACAGGCTCGGTGAGCTGCTGCCTTAGTTGTTTCATCTCGTCTATTTTTTCAATAACTTTCATAGAGAATGTTATCTACCTCACCCCCTTAATCCCCCTCTCCTTCAAAGGAGAGGGGGAAATTATATAAGAGAGGCTTCGCCTCTCTTTAACTTAACTCTCCTCTAAGGAGATTAGGGTGAAGTTATTATGTAAGAGAGTTTTGCCTATCTTTAGCTCTCCTTGTTAGCGAACTTATTTAAGAGGTCAATCTGAAACTCACCGCCCCTTGAACTGGGGAGGTCTTTTCTGCAAGAAGGCTTTAATGCCTTCCGTCCTGTCAGCAGTGGTGTGCAGTATGAAATAGAGGTCAGCCTCCAGGTGAAGCCCTTGCGCAAGGGTTAAATCCAGCCCTTTATTTACTGCTTCCTTGATATATCTGAGGGCGATGGGTCCCTTACTGGCTAAAGTTTTGGCTAAAGCCTCAACCTCAGAAGCCAGATTTTCCTGGGTGACGACTTTATTGACCAGCCCTATTTCAAATGCCTGCTCGGCATTTATAGTTTCCGCAGTGAGGATTAATTCCAGGGCTTTACCCTTACCTACGATGCGAGGTAGCCGCTGTGTCCCGCCATCCATCGGTATGAGCCCCAGAGCTACCTGGGGGAAACCGAACCGTGCCCGGTGTGAAGCCAGCCTGATATCACAGCTTAGAGCTAACTCCAGCCCCTGTCCCAGTGCATCTCCATTAATAGCAGCAATAACCGGTCGGTCTATATTGGCTATAGCTGAGGCGGCACCATATCCCATCCCCACATCCTTTAGCTTTGCCGGAGATGCGGCTGTTTTACTGGTTTGAATCAACTGCTCTAACTCGCTACCACAACAGAAGGCTCTATCTCCGGCTCCAGTAATTACAACTACATAAATATTCTCATCCTGGTTTATTTGGCAGCAAACTTCTTCCAGTTCCTGGTCAAGCTGCTGGTTGATGATGTTATCTGCCTCAGGCCGGTTGAGGGTTATGTGACCAATATGGTCCTTTTTGGCATAGATAATAGTCATATAGGGCATAAATTTGGTGCCTTTTCCTTTAAATTACCGGGTAAACTTCAAGAGAGGGTCAAGCCTATCTTAACTGACCTTACTACTGGCGTCAAGGTTTAATGTAGAAGGGAGCACTTAACAATCCCCTCAAAAACTTCGTTGGCGGGGGCTGTTTGATAGGCAAGCCTCGGCTGGTTATAATGTAGGGACAGGGGGATAAGGTGAGGATTATTCTATATATGGGGAAGGGTGGGGTAGGAAAAACCAGTGTAGCTACAGCTACTGCCCTGCGCTCGGCACGGTTGGGTTACCGAACCATTATCCTCAGCACCGATAGTGCTCACAGCCTTGCTGATTCCTTTGACCTTGCTCTTGGGAGTGAACTCCGACCTATAATGCCTAATCTCTGGGGGCAGGAACCGGAAATATCACAGACCTTAGACACCCGCTGGGGCAACATCCAGAGGTGGTTGTCGGCGCTATTGGCATGGCGGGGCATGGCTGAAGTAGTCGCCGATGAGGTGGCTGTTCTTCCCGGAATGGAGGAGTTGGCAAACCTGCTTTATATTGCCGATTATTATCGGGGTGGGGAATATGATGTTATTGTTGTGGATTGTGCTCCTACCGGGGAGACATTGCGCTTCCTTGCTTTCCCTGAGGTACTGCGCTGGTGGATGACCAGGATGTTTCCTATTGGGCGCAAAGCAGCTAGTCTGGTTCACCCCCTGGTTAGCAGTCTGACTCACATACCTATGCCCGATGATGAGGTTTTTGCCTCAATAGAGAACTTGTTTTCTGAGCTCGACCAGATACGGGGTCTCCTCATTAATCAAGATGTGACATCAGTGCGCCTGGTGGTCAACCCCGAGAAGATGGTGATTAAGGAAGCACAGCGCACCTTTACTTATCTCAACCTCTATGGTTATTTCACCGACCTTATCATCTGTAATCGTCTCATCCCCGATGAAGTAAAAGACCGGTATTTTAGCTTCTGGAAGAAGAGCCAGAGCCAATATTATAAGGTGATTGAGGAGGGCTTTGCTCCCCTTCCCATCTCTGGTGCCCCCCTTATGGAGCGGGAGGTGGTGGGGATTCCCATGCTGGAGATTATGGCTGATGCCCTTTATGGGGAAGACGACCCCACCAAGTTCTTCTTTCGTGGGCAGGTTCAGGATTTCCGAAAAGAAGACAAGCACCACACACTCACCCTGAATCTTCCGTTCATTGAAAAGGGTGATATCTCTCTGACACGGAGTGGCGATGAACTCCTTGTTCAGGTGGGAAGCTTCAAACGGAATATTATCCTTCCCCATGCCTTGGCTGGTTTGGCGGCCACCGAAGCAAAATTTGAAGAGGGCAAGTTAAAAATTCAGTTCCACTAACGGCATGAAAGAGAGGAGGCGGGAAATGGCTAAAAAGTTATTTGAAGTTGAGTATCACCCGGGAGAGGAAGTAGTATTGCGCTTTAAAGCGCCGGAGCTTCCCTTTGTGCCTGAGGCAACCAAAGGTCATTTCAGGATGGCACGCAAGGAAATGTTGCTTGCCCTTCGTAGCTTGCTTGATAGAGCAATCGAGCGCGCCGAGGAAGCCGAAAAGACTAAAGCAAAGCGGAGAACCAAAATCGAGGTTCAGTGAATTAGGAAGTGCCTGGCGGCTCTGCTCTCAGCCAGATGGTCTTAAAGCTATTTCAATAGATGATGGCAAATGTTATTGAGGCAGCACTGCTGGCAAAGAGGGCGGTTGCGGCAGACATTCTTACCTAGACAGACCAGTAAGGCATGGTATTCATTGAATAGCTCAGCGTCGGTTGGCAGATTATCCATAAACAGGGCTTGGTAGGCAGTGTAGCTTTTACTATCCGGAGCCAGGCCGATACGGTTGATGATACGACGAGTATAAGCATCAATAACAAAAATTGGCTTGTTGGCAGCATACAATATTATGGAATCGGCTGTCTCCTGTCCGATGCCGTGGATGGAAAGAAGCTCTTGGCGAAGACGCTGAGTATTAGTGGCAAACAGTTTATTGAGGTTGTCATTGTAGTATTCTCCTAGCCAGTGAGCCAGGGACTTGAGCTTGAGTGCCTTGGCATTATAGTAACCACAGGGGTGGATAAGCGTAGCCACTTCAGACAGGCTGAGGTGGCGTAGCGCTTTTGGTGATAGTGCCTTAGCTGCTTTCAGATTGGTAATAGCCTTCTCTACATTGCCCCAGGCGGCGGCTTGGGTAAGTATGGCGCCGACTATTACCTCAAATGGCTCCTGTGCTGGCCACCAGTGCTGAGGTCCGTAGTAGTTTATAAGCTGGTGGTAGATGTTTTGCAGTGCTCGGCTTATTGACTGGTTATCCATTGGGGTAGGGCTTTTACCGCTTGGTGTATTGAGGTGCCTTGCGAGCCCGCTTAAGCCCAGCCTTCTTTCTCTCTTTAGCCCGGGAATCTCGAGTAAGCAACCCGTTCTGGCGTAGTATGGGCTTAAGGTTTTCATCTGCCCTTACCAGGGCTCGAGCAATACCATGGCAAATAGCATCGCTCTGCCCTGATATGCCACCACCAGCTACCTTAACCACAGCATTATACTTACCGATGCTATCGGTAACCAGGAGGGGTTGCAGTATTGCTTGGCGGTGCTCAAGACGGGGGAAACGCTCCTCATAGAGCACACCATTTATAATAATAGCGCCATCGCCCGGTGTTAGCCTCACTTGGGCTACCGCCGTCTTGCGTCTGCCCGTTCCCCAAAAGTAAGTTTGCTTTTCCATTTTAATCCCCTTCCCCTGAGGTAGCCTTTGTTTGAGCCTGATGGGGGTGAACATCACCGACATAGACCCTGAGTTTTTTCATCATAGTAGCCCCCAGGCGGGTGTGAGGTAACATGCCTTTGACGGCATACTCAATCACCCGAGTAGGCTTAGTCTGCATCATTTTCTCTAAACTGATAGCTTTAAGTCCTCCCGGATAGCCCGAATGCCTATAATAGAGTTTCTGCCTAGCTTTATTACCGGTAACATGAACCTTATCGGCATTAATAACCACGACAAAATCACCTGTATCCAGATTGCGGCTGTATATTGGCTTGTGCTTACCCATAAGTAAGCCAGCTACCTGGGTGGCTAGCCTGCCTAAAACTTTACCCGAGGCATCAATAATATGCCATTGTCGCTCAATATCAGAAGCCTTAGTGCTATAGGTTTTCATTACATCCCTCAAAGGAGTGTGGATAATTTATCTGCATAAGGAATAGCCCACGGGCGGGAGCAGTTGGTCCAGCCAAGCCAGGTTTTTTCGCCTCAATTATACGATGAAACTCATCAATAGTCATCTTACCCAAGCCGACTCTGATTAGGGCGCCTACTGTATTGCGCACCTGATGGGGTAGGAAGGAGTTAGCCACCATATTGAAAACAGCCAATTCCCCGTCCTTCTCCGTTTCCGCTCTATACGCTCTCCGTATCGTGTTCTTTATCTCAACTCCGATGGAGCTAGCAAATGAGGCAAAGTCATGCTCACCAATAAGTGCCTGACACGCCTGATTCATAGCTTCAATATCTAGCTGTCCACCAACAAGGTAAGAAAAACCTTCCCTGATTGGAGACCGAGTCCGGCTATTTAATATATAGTAATTATATTCTCGGCTAAAAGCACTGCGCCTAACATTAAAAGAATCGCTTACTCTGTGCGCTGCCTTAACCGCAATATCCCTCGGTAAATAGTAGTTTAGCCCGTTAATAAATGTCTCCACAGGGAGAGACGACCTAGTCCTGAAGCTAACTACCTGTCCCTTAGCATGAACTCCGGCATCGGTTCGGCTAGCTGCTATCACCCGGCTCCTCTCCCCGGTAAGCTTCCACAGGGCTGTCTCCGTCTCCCCTTGAATAGTGGGCAGGTTAGCCTGCATCTGGAAGCCGTGGTAGTGTGTGCCATCATATTCCATAACTAATACAATCTTGGTGGTCGATACCAAGCTGACAACCTTCCTCTACTCCACCAACTCAAGCTGAACCATATCTGCCCCATCACCTAATCTGGGGCGTAACTTAATGATACGGGTATATCCACCGGGGCGCTCAGCATACCGTGGGGCGAGCTCAGTAAATACCTTCTCGGTCACTTTTTTATCAAAAATAAATGACAGTGCCTGGCGACGGGAGTGAAGTCCGCCCTCCTTACCTAATGTAATCATCTTCTCAGCCAGACCACGCACTTCCTTAGCCTTAGCCTCGGTAGTGATAATTTTCTCATAGCTCAGAAGGTCGGTTACCAGGTTACGATACATCGCCCTCCGGTGACCTGAAGGTCTGCCTAATTTTCTACCAGCTACTTTATGCCTCATATTATCCACACCCTCTATGACCTATCACCATTGTCATTCCGCAGGTTGACTTTCACCTGTTTCTGCCTCACTCTCCCCCAAGCTTCCAGTCTCCATATCTATTCCTGTTGCAGCTAACTCTGTTGCTTCTCCCTTTTCCGGCCCTTCTTCAACTTGCGGGGTCAGAGACAGCCCCAATCCATTGAGACGCTCCTCTATTTCCTGTTTAGACTTTTGCCCAAAGTTCCGTAGCTTAAGTAACTCCTTCTCCCCTTTGATTATGATTTCCCCTACGGTAGCAATGCCAGCACGCCTTAAGCAATTCATAGTGCGCACTGTTAGGTCCAGTTGTTCCACAGGTATATTATATTTCTCTTCAGGAATTGGTAAGCGAATGAGTTCCTCCCCTACCATTATCTCAGAAACCCGGGCATAATCAACGAATGGAGACAGTTGCTCTACCAGAATATTAGCACTGCCGCTGATTGCGTCTATAGGTGATATAGTGCCGTCTGTCCACACCTCCAGAGACAACCGCTCACGGCTGGTCTCTTGACCAATATGAATTGGCTCAACGGTGAAGTTAACCTTGCGTATCGGGGTAAAGATGGCATCCAGTGGAATCGTTCCTATAGGCAGATTATCGCTGGATTCAGCCTGCCTATAGCCTATACCTAATTCCACATCAAACTCTACATAGAGCCTGGCTTCAGGTGAATCTAGGGTGGCTAAATAAAGCTCGGGGTTGGCGATTTCAAAGTCTGACGAGGGCTTAATATCAGCCGCGCAAACTTGTCCCTCCCCTGCCACCTCCAGTGTTAGCTTACCTGGTTGGTCAGAAAGGGGTTTTAACCTCAGTGTTTTAACATTGAGTAGAAACTCTGTGGCGTCTTCTTTCACATATGGAATGGTAGAGAATTCGTGTTGAATTCCTTCGATCTTAACCCGAGTCACTGCTGCCCCTGGAAGATAGCCAAGCAGCACTCGCCGCAAAGCATTTCCCAGAGTAACACCAAAGCCCCTTTCCAGTGGCTCAGCTAGAAAACTTCCAAAGTTGTCTCTACTTTCAACGCACTTAATCCTAGGTATCACTAGCTGAGACAAATTGCTACCTCCTTATCGCGAGTAGTACTCAACTATACTCTTTCCCTCAAATTTAGCATCAATGTCATCAGGGGTAGGTAGAGATAAAACTTGACCGACAAGGTTCTCCCTATCCAGGCTTAACCAACTTAAAACAGACTTACTCTCAATGCTGTGAACTAGTTGTTTATAATACTCAGTTCTGGTACTTCTCTCCTTCCAGCTAATGGTATCACCTTCTTTGACCAGACAAGAAGGTATATCAGTTTTGCGCCCGTTGAGCACAATATGCCCATGTTGAACCAGCTGACGAGCTTGGGAGCGGGAGTCAGCGAAGCCCAAACGATATACTACATTATCGAGTCGCCTCTCTAGCAACACTAGTAGATTTTCCCCGGTGATACCTGACTGCCTTTCGGCTCGAGCAAAAAACTGCCTAAACTGCCTCTCCAGAATTCCATAGGTAAAGCGGGCTTTTTGCTTCTCTCTTAATTGAAGACTACGGTCAGAGTGCTTGCGCCGCCGACCTAGCTGCTGCCCCGGGGCTTTACTCCGCCTATCCATAGCACATTTAGGAGTAAGACACCTACTGCCTTTCAGCATTAACTTCTCGCCGCAACGGCGACACAATCGGCACACTGATGCTGTATATCTTGCCATTTTTCTGTCCCTTAAACTCGCCTTCTTTTAGGCGGGCGACAACCATTATGGGGAATAGGGGTCACATCCCTAATGCTGGCAATGTGAAGCCCTGAGCTCTGGAGAGAACGAATGGCTGCCTCACGCCCACTGCCCGGACCCTTAACATAAACCTCTACTTGGCGTAAGCCATGCTCCATAGCTTTCCGTGCCGCATCACGGGCTGCCAGTTGAGCAGCATAGGGGGTGCCTTTGCGTGCGCCCTTAAACCCGGTTGTCCCCGAGCTCCCCCAGGCGATAACATTCCCCTGAGGGTCAGTGAGAGTCACTATAGTATTATTAAAAGTGGATTGGATATAGGCTCTCCCTGCAGGAATGGACTTTCGTTCCCGTTTTCTTACCCTAGTTCGTTTCTTCTGTGGCATTCTATTCTCCTATTTTACTTCTTGGTCATACCACGCCTCTTTCCTCTACCAGCTACCGTTTTACGAGGACCGCGCCGGGCACGAGCATTGGTTTGCGTTTGCTGCCCTCTGACCGGCAAGCTATGCCGATGCCTGATACCCCGATAGCTACCAATTTCGATGAGGCGCTTGATATTAAGGTTAACCTCTTTTCTAAGCTCGCCCTCAACCTTATACTCCCGGTCAATAACCTCTCGGAGACGAGTAGCCTCGTCTTCAGTAAGGCTACCTGCCTTGGTATCAGAACTAATACCGGTCTGAGCTAGAATCCTCCGGCTCAAAGCAGGACCAATACCATAGATATACTGTAGCGAAACCCAAATTTGCTTATCTCTGGGTATATCTACCCCGACTATACGTGGCATTAGATTCCCTCCTTGCTCAAACGAAAATTAGCCCTGCCTCTGCTTATGCCTAGGGTTAGGACAAATGATTCTGACCACCCCTCGCCGCTTCACCACCTTACATTTATCACATCTAACCTTAACTGAAGCTTTAACTTTCATAATAAGTCCTCTACTACTTAAATCGATAGGTAATCCTGCCTCGACTCAGGTCATAAGGAGAAAGCTCTATCAACACCCTATCGCCAGGTAAGATTTTAATATAATGCATCCTTATCTTACCCGAGATGTGAGCCAGCACCTTATGCCCGTTAGGCAACTCAACACGAAACATAGCATTAGGCAGAGGCTCGACTACCGTCCCCTCAACCTCAATAACCTCCTTCTTAGCCATAAACTCCTACTCTATACAATAGTAAGCACCTCTGGTTCACCATCAGTGATGGCAATGGTGTGTTCAAAGTGTGCTGAAAGACTCCCATCAGCGGTAAGTACTGCCCAGCGGTTATCACCAAGTCTAGTGCGCCAGTCACCAGCATTCACCATAGGTTCAAGGGCAAGGGTCATGCCTTTCTTCAGCATCGGTCCCGTTCCCGGCAGACCAAAGTTAGGTATTTGGGGCTCCTCATGCATCTCACGTCCAATGCCATGCCCGGTATACTCACGCACCACTGAAAATCCCCTTGACTCGGCATACTGCTGAATAGCGGTTGAAATATCTCCCAGTCTTGCCCCGGCATGGGCAGCAGCGATGCCAGCTTTTAGGGCACCTTCGGTAGTTTCTATAAGCTGTCTAGCCTGCGGGCTAATCTTGCCCACACCTACTGTCACCGCAGCATCACCCTGAAAACCCATAAAAATTGTTCCAATGTCAAGGGATACAATATCATCTTCGTCTAAAACCCGTTCCCCCGGAATGCCATGTACTATCTCATCATTCACTGAGACACAGAGATTAGCTGGAAATCCCTGGTATCCCTTAAATGAAGGTTTAGCTCCCAGCCTTTCTAGCTCTCTAGCTGCAATAACATCTAACTCCTTGGTCTTCATCCCTGGTCTCACGTGTAACTTAAGCACCTCCAGTACAGTTGTCGCAATCTTACCGGCTTGCCGCATAGCGGCAATCTCCTCATCGGATTTAATAATTATACTCATCCAGCTACAACTTCTCTATGAAGGGCTACCATTATTCTCCTCCTCACCTCATCTACACTCCCCTCCCCATCCACCTCTAGCAACTTACCCGACTGGCCATAATAATCAATAAGGGGAGCCGTCTGAGCAAAATAAACCTGCAGCCGCTTTTTAACTGTCTCGACAGTATCATCAGGACGTTGGTACAGCTCACCGCCGCACTTATCACACTTACCCCAGACCTTGGGGGAAGAATTTATGGTGTGGTACGGAACTTGGCATTGGCGGCAAATCCAGCGCCCACTAAGCCGCTTCAACAACTCTTCCTCAGAGACCTTGATATATACCACCTTATCTACAGGCTTAGCCTGCTGGGCTAGAGCTTTATCCAATGCCTACGAT
>JABUBO010000149.1_pt1 | contig 20737 bp, 18 predicted proteins | sample 7240361 | NCBI WGS metagenome assembly JABUBO01 (sample SAMN07256346, study PRJNA390944) | subsurface metagenome | isolation source: Methane hydrate marine sediment | place: Pacific Ocean: Eastern North Pacific, ODP site
TGATGATTTTCAATGTCTTTGTCTCCTTGTGGTTTTAACGCTTTGCCCTTCATGGGGGCATCCATAAATGATGCAGCCCTATATCTTCCAGGAACGAAAAGTTGCCTGACGCGGGCAATCAAGGTTCTCCTCCCATCCTCTATCGTCTCCCGAATAAATCTTTTGTAGTACTCTATCCCTTCATCCTTTATGAAATCTAAGGCTGCATCCTTTATCATCACGCATCCCGCTATCCTACATTTTTCGTCAAGCTCCCAGAACAGTGGAGTTCGCACGGACCTTCTGACGTTAATCATATGGTCTTCCCATATCTGGTCGTTAGAGCCTATCTTCAGACATGTGAAATAAAGACCATCATCAAAGCGTTCAACAGTGCATGATAAGTCATGCCCCGGAAAGATTGCCCCGGTATCTACCTGGTGAGTCACACCTCCAACCCAGCCAACAAGCTCATTTTTCCAGAAAATAGGAATGATTGTCTGAACATCGGCTGCATGAACGTTTCCAGTCAAGGGGTCATTATTGAGAAAGATATCTCCGGGATTTATTCCCACTTTTCCCTCGTAGTTTTCCCTTATCATGAACTTAATAGCCTCACTCATCGTGTGCACATGGACCAGGATGCCAGTAGAGACGACAACAGAATCTCCCTCTGGAGTGTACAGTGCGAAGCAAAGCTCTCCCACCTCCTTCACAACTGGAGAGGCGGATACATGCGAAGCAGTCTCCCACGCAGATACGTTAGCGCCCCTCAGCTCAGCATAACTCTTCTCATACTTGAAAGGGTCTTTCTCCTTTAACTCCAATTTACCTATCCCGTAATACCTTCCCGTTTCTTTGAACACCCGCTCGCTCTCATCAATCATCTCCTTGAGAGACTTCCCATCCCAGCCTATATGTTTTGTTCCTTGCATTTTCATATCACCTCCTATGCAATTTTTAAGTGGAAGATCCTATATTCGTCAAGGTAGACTTCCCAATTGGGAAAGAGAGGTAGCGTCGTGGTTGGCGACTCTATCACGGCAGGCCCTTTCACCTTATTCCCGGGCTTTAGCAAATTCCACTCCCAGAGCGACGCCTTATGCCATTTACCTTCCCAGTAGATATCTCTGCTTCCTCTAGAGGCTTCGGGCTCTGGCTTCTCTCCAACTAGCTCAACCCGAGGAATTTCAGGCTTTGCTATTGGAAAAAGACCCGTCTGTATTAGTTTAGTAATGGTATAGCCAAGCTCCGGGCTCTTCGTACCTCTTTTAAATATCTCCTCAAAGCGCTTGTCATACCTGCTTGTAATCTCTTTCATATCCCCTGCTTCCAGCGTATCAGAGGGTGAATCAACCTCCAGATCATCGAGCATTCCTTTATACATCAATCTGGTAGATGGCCTGAATTCTACCTCCTCCGGGTTCCTCCCATCTCGCTCGAACTCTCCAACAATCCTATCCTTTAGCTCCTTCCATCCGGCACTGGATAATCCCGCTACGAGAGCATTGAGGCTTCCATCAGGTGGAAGAACCAGGTCAGCTTCCTTTTCATACCTGTAGGCATAATCACCACATAAACATCCAAATGCTGAAAAGTTAGCAGCCCAGGAAGGGATCAGAATATCCTGAAACTTCATTTCCCTTAAGGAGCCGCCGAGGAAAAGAGGGCCACCTCCTCCATAGCATAGTAGAACATAATTCTCTGGTTTATACCCGAGACCTTCAACCATACCTTCAATGAAACTAGCCTGTTCCAACTCAACTAGGTCAAGCATACCTCTAGCAGTCTCGTATGGCTCCTTTCCTACAGGTTCAGCAAGCTGTTCCTCAATGGCTTTAATGGCTCTGTCTCTATCCAATGGGATAGCTCCACCAAGGTAACGATCAGGGGCAAGATATCCTAAAGCGACGGCACAATCAGTTCTCGTTACAGTCTGAACATTCGCCTGCTTATTGCAAACCCCTATATCAGCACCAGCTGAATCAGGTCCACATTCGAGCCTCCCGGTTACCTTATTATACCTTATATATGTACCACCTCCAGCAGCCATTGACCGCAATCCGATCATTGGAATATTCAGGAGGAATCCCGCTAGTGAAGTCTCCCACCTTGTTGGCACATATCTTTCAGATATGAGAGCGACATCGAACGATGTCCCTCCAACATCAACACCAATGATATTTCTCAAACCTAGCTTATTTCCCAGGTATGCACCTCCAACTGCTCCTCCAATGGGACCCGACATTAACGTTGTAACTAATCTCTCATGCTCAACCGATACCGTGCCTCCGTAGCAGGTTAAAACTCTAAGAGCAGCCTTTGTCCCCCCCTCTCTAAAAGTTTGCTGAATTCTACGCAATTGCTCTCTCGATGGTTCGGCAGCGTACTGCTCAACTAACATGGTGTTTAATCTTGGCGTCTCACCCCTGATAGGAGAGACATCGTAAGATATCACTACACGGACATCTTTGCCTCTTCCCTTGATGATATCCTCGGCAATCTCCTTTACTCTTCGCTCATGGGTTGGGTCTCTATAGGAACTGAGAAGACATACACAGATAACATTGACATCTAAATCAAGTAATTTCTCTACCGCCACTGTCACGTCATCCTCATACAGGGGAATCAACTCTTCACCAATAAAGCTGACTCTCTCACGAACTCCCCTTATCTTTTCTCTGGGGACGAGAGGCTCAGGAAACTTATGCTCCCTGGCATGTAAACATCCAGCAAGGGGTAGACCTATCCAGTTTTGCATAGCTCTTCCTAATCCATGAAGGTCTTCAAAGCCAGCAGTTGTTATTATCCCGATGTTTTTATTTCCTTCCCGCTGAAGAAGCCTATTGAGCATTGCAGTACCGGAGTAAACAAGGATATCTACATCCTTCATTGCTTGGTTAAAATCGAGACCCCAGCGTTCACAAGCATCTCGAATTGCATTTAGGATTCCCTTTGATTCATCTTGTGGTGTACTCGCTGCTTTCCCAACAGCGAACTCGCCGTTTGTATCCATAGCAATTGCATCAGTGGTCGTCCCGCCGGTATCTATTGCTACAGACTTAAGGACTCTCCCGCCTTCTTTCATGTCGCTAACCTCCTTATTTTGCTGAGTCAATTTTACCAAACATCCACACTGGCCTTCTTCTTTTCTTCCTGCCATAAGTCAATTAACTGGGTTATAATTCCATCCAAGGTTTGCCCTGGGTTCTTGATGGAATGTAACCTGTCCCTGATTTCTTTTCTTACCCTAATGGAAACGGATTTCTGCATACACGTAACATACAGTAGTAGACGATATTTGTCAAGGGGTATCTAGCTAAATTCGTCAAAATTCCGAAATTGTCGCCAAATACTATCAGTGCCTTTGCACCTTCGCATCGGTAACATTAGTTTCAAACTAAGGAGGTTATTACCAATGCAACAGGAGCCAAAGAAAATCGAGCGGATATTCTATACCTTCCAAGAGGCACAGGAGTTTCTCAACATTAGCCATCAGACAATATATGAGCTTATGAAGCAGGGGCTACCTTCTCACAAGATTGGTAGGAAGCGGGTATTTTTAAAAGAAGACCTTGTTAACTGGATTAAGGGGCACTGATTATTTTGCCCTCTTCGAGTCCGCTGGCGGGGCTACTCATTAGCGACTCTAGTCTTCCCCTATCGGGAATACCTTTGCTCCATAAAGGGCCCTTATTGCGCTTTGCTCGCAATGACAAATAAAAAAAGGGGCGCTGAGTTTTCATAGCTGATCGCCACGCTTGAAGACCTTGCCCTGGCAGCCCCTTTTTATAATAGCAGCTCCCAAGTTACCGTAACATACCGTGTCTATTAAACTACGGTAATTCCCGGTCTGTTACCTTAAAGTCAAACTGTTATCCCGGGATTGAGCTCTTCAGGGTCTAAAGATAGATTAAAGTTGTAAAGCCATTCATACTCTAAGGTCTGGTTGAACCTTTCTATCTCAGAGTTATCCTTAGGGGTTTTTACCCTTGAAAAATACCTTTGAATGTTTAACTTTGTGGTCGCCCTTTCAAACTCTAAAGCAAATTCACTTCCGTTATCCGTCTGTAAGTTTTCTATGGGCTGGTTGACAAGATAGCGGAGACGATAAAGAAAATCTGCTGCTGCCCGGGAGCTCTTATTTTTATACATCCGGGCATAGCCTAGCTTGGTGGCATGGTCCACGGCAGTCAGGATATATCTTTTAAGGCTATTCCAGTAGATAACAATGGTATCAAGCTGAACGAGGAAACAGGGTCTCCCTTCCTTCACTAGCTGTGTGATTCTCTTCTTTGGTTTCTGACAAGCTCTGGCTCTCTTTCTAGCAATTTTCTCTGCCCTCCTCTGGTCGGGATAGAGCTTATATCTTCGAATCACCCTCTCAATCTTCCAGGTGGAGAGCTCCTCAGAATATTCCTTCTCATAGAGAACCTTCAGCTTTTTTTTGCCATAGCAGGGATATCTCTTCCTCAAGCACCTTATCCTCTCTTCCTGGGTGAGGGTCACCTCCCACTTCCTCTTATGACAGGGGGCTTTAGATTGGTCAGCCAGGCTATGAACATCGTATTTTGAGTCCCTGAAGCGTTTGGACCACTTGTAAAAGGTCTTCCTTGAGATACCAAAATGCTGAGCGGTGAGGGTAGCATTCTCTTTTCCCGCGGTATGGTAGAAGACTATCCATTCTACTCTCAGTCTCTCACGGGTGGTAAAGCGTAAAAGGTCTGCCACCCCTCTCCATAGTGCTCATACCTATTCTCCAGAAATGGGCTTTCTTTTAAAGAAGTAGAAGCTGGCTGACTTTCTCATCCTGGTAACTCCTCATGGTAAGTTAATATCATTACTAACCATACCATGAGTGTTACCCATGTATCTCAGCCTCCGCATTAGAATAAGTGTCACAAAATTGACCGGTAGCTATTTTCTCCCTTATACTGTGGCGTTTTGATATGAAGATTCACGAATATCAGGCTAAGGCACTTATGTTGCAATTTGGCGTTCCAGTCCCCAGGGGAAAGGTGGCCTTTACTCCTGCTGAAGCTAGAGCAATAGCTGAGGAAATCGGGGGTAAAGTGGTAGTCAAGGCTCAAGTCTACGCTGGTGGTAGGGGGAAGGCTGGTGGGATAAAGATGGCCGATACCCCCGAGGAAGCGGAGAAGGCAGCCAGCCAGTTGCTGGGAGCAAGGATGATGACGCATCAAACTGGTACTGAGGGCGTGCCGGTAAGCAGGGTGCTGGTGGAGGAGGCAAGCGAGGCTGGGGGCATGGAAATCGAGGAAGTAGCTCAGGCAGCCCCGGAGAAAATATTCAAGGTCTCTATTGACCATGCTATCGGGTTCTAGCCTTTCCAGGGACGCAAATTGGCTTATGGGATGAATTTAACGGGCAAGCAGGTAGCTGAAGCTAACCAAGCCTTTCGGCATCTATCAGCCTTTATATTAAGTGAAATAGAGATAAGCCGTGAACGCCGCGGTGAGGGCGATGAGAGACAGACAAACTGCTAGCATTATGCGATACTGTCGGTTAATCTTCTTCAGTGCTTCTCCAGTCGCTCTCATTGGCGCTCTTAGTTCAGTCCACTCCTCCTCAGGTATTGTTTCATCGTCGTCCACTTTCATTATCTTTTCCCTGAATTCCTCGAAGGGAGGAGGAGCCTCCATCTTCTTCCTAAACGCGAAGTAAAAGACTATCCCGATTATTGCGAATAGCACGCCCACGCCTATCGAAATTATTTCCCCCAGGAATACAGAAACTCCCATCTCTAAAGCTACCTGCGTGCCGATATAGTATGTCAGGCCAACAGCGAGGATACCGCTAAAAACTATTGCCAAGATTGGGAGAACCATGTGTACTTTAAACGGGCGTTCGATGTTGGGCTTTCGTTTTTTGAGCATGATAATGGACATCATCAGCGCAATGTAGAGAACAAGCGACGCTACACACGCTCCGGCGCCCAATAACTCGGCCAGATCCGGGGCAATAACAACAAAGAATAATATAGCCACAAATATTAATGCGTTAACCGGCGTCTTGAATTTCGAGCTCAGACGTCCAAACCATCCTGGTATTACTCCTTCCCTACCAGTAGCATAAAGGGTCCTTCCCGTCTCACTTAGATTGGCATTGAGTGTCGGAGGATGCATACCGACAGCGGCAGCAAGGACAATCATGGCAACGGCGAAACCACCGGCACCAACGGCTCTAGTTACCTCAGCAATAGGTCCTTTCCCTACTTCAACAGCAGCAGCCAATTCTTCGACAGGCGCTAGGCCTAAAGATATGCCGATCACCCAGGCATTCACCAGGAACACAAGCATAACGGAAATAATAAACCCCTTTGGCAGTGTGGTTAGGGGATGCTTAACTTCGCCAGCCAGTGTACCTCCCAGCTCCGTTCCAACAAATGCCCAATAAGCCAGTCCCACTGCCATCAGAAACCGTAACGGGGTTATTCCCTCAGCGAAGAACGGCTGTTGGTATAATGCCATCTGGGTATGGGGTATCGCTAATGCCCCCCAAACAATTAAAGCGACGAACATAAAGCCAAGCAAGTAAAATTGCGCTCGGGAAAAAATCTTCACTCCGAGAATGTTTATGGCGCATACCACGACCACCAGCAGGCATGCAATTATGGCATCCGCATGTGGTCCAAGAATAGCCAATGCTGGTATCCAAGACGTTATGTAGTAGGCGAACGAAAGACTTTCCGTTCCACCGCTGCCCAAAATCAAGGCGAGCATCGGTAAGAGCATAAGCATCAAAACGAGATTGGCCGCCCTAGGGGGAAGGCCATATCGTATGCTGTATATCGGGCCGCCGGAATAAGGAAAGATGGTCGCTATCTCCGCCATGCTCATTACCACAACCAGAGATATGGCGAAGGCGATAAATAATACGAGTAGAACGCTGGGACCGGCAATCGAGGCAGCCAAGGGAACGAAGATCATCGTCCCAAAACCTATAGTAAGCCCGGTATTGATTAAGACAAATTCGATAAAGCTTATCTTTCTTACAGCCTGGGGCTCTTCAGCCGGTCTAGCAGTATCCAACTTTTATCCTTATTTCCTGCGGGCTTTCCAAGTTCGTTATACTCTTTTTCTAACCTGTTGCCCGAACCCCTGTAATTCTCTCGCTTTTCTAAGTATGCGTTTTATTTGTTTGCCACTTTATCAAAAACAATACTTTATGGCAATACCACATCAAAAAAATCAAGTATGAACTGCACCAATGTATAACCAAGTTTCGTAAGTTCAAAAATGCTGGGGGCGAATAATAAGAAGATTAAATGTAATTGCGTTTGGAACTGCTTTGGGTAAGACTAAGCGGTGAGAGTTTTTGAAAATAAATTTCTGTTTCAATGCTATCTTATTGAATATAGGGGATTAAATTGCTGCTAAAAAATTTGTGGAATGATTTTGGTAACTTATTATAATCGTGTTCTTCTTTGATAATGGGAGTGAGGTCCACCGAACTAAAAGTGTTCCAGAAAAGGATCGGGGCGTGTTCACGGTCTTTTTGAGTCCTCACAAAATGCAGCAGCGCGGCAAAAGCCTTGGCAGTATAGGTTAGGTCCAGCTTTATATCCTCGGCTTCCTCAAGAATTTCCATCGCTTCCTTTCCTTGAGAGGTAGGCACACCATAGCCTCCTCCACAAAAATCATGCAAAACATACATATCTTCACCACTGAACCTGATAACGGGAACGTTTCTATCATATTTCCTCATCAAATCAACTACCTTATTAGCTAGATTTGCGGTTGTTTTCTCATTTGCCAGCCAACGATATGAAACGCGAACACCTACTATTGTCGAATTCAGACCGGCTAACCTACTTCCCACAAGGAGTCCCGCCATTGTGCCTTTAGACCCCAAGGCAACAAATATGTATTTTGGCTCTGGAATCTCTCCAGCATCGATTTGTCTTTTTAATTCGAAAGCGGCAGCAACAAGGCCCAAGCTTCCCCGTGGCGAAGAGCCTCCCGGAGGAAGATAATAAATATTGCGTTTCGACAGGAAATACCAAATTGATTTTGAAACAGCTCCGGCAGTATTTTTGACATAACAGAGTTGTGCCCCAAAATGTTGGAAAAGAAGAAGATTTTCTTGAACATGAGTGGTAAGCGGCTGATCAACCAGCAATAAAAGAGTATTCAGCCCAAGGCGGTTACCATGTATCGCAGTGGCAAGACCATGGTTTGTTCCTATCCCTCCATAAGTCATAATAATTTTCTTTTTTTTCTGAAGCGCATCAGGAAGCGTGAACTCCAATTTCCGTACCTTATTCCCTCCGTAGTAGTCCGATGATTTATCATCCTGTTTTATCCAAATATTTTCGTAACCGAGCTCCTCCCCCAACCTCTCCAATTTTGTTACTGGTGTAGGGAAATTTCCCAAGCTGCGCCACGGGATATCCCTCAGGCCGGGATACATCTCAAATAGCATGGGTTCCACGATGCTAACTCAGCTTATAATCGATACCATTCCTGCCCTATTTGTTTAACCCGGGCATATACGTTCTATTACCTTTAAAAATCCCTGGAATCACTGCATGCAACAGCAATCCAGCAACAGTATGTAATGTCCTTCGCTTTATCCTGGTATCAAAAGGCTCACCAATGGCATATTTGAGATATTCCATGACATGCCGCGTCGGTTGCCCACGGTAAGATAATAAGCCACCCATTCCCGAAGTCAGATAGCAACCAGCGCAATAAGTTACTAGCTCTGATGCCCCTGTCGCCTTTGCCTCTTTCAGCGCCTTTGAAGCATTCGTGAGTATGTCCTTCAATCCAAAATACTGTTTGGCCCCCGCAGCCATGCCACAGCAATAACCATCTACCCCACTGTGCTCCATCTCCACTATTTTTACCCCAATTCTTCCCAGTATCTCGCGCCATGGCTCCATTTCTTCAGCTGGGTTCATTATCCTGGCATGACAGGAGTCTTGAACCGTTGCGGTTATATCAAGCTCCCTTTCCACCTTCACCTTCCCGCTATTCATCCTATCCAGTATCCAGTGCGCTAGAAATACAGGCTCGAAATTAAATTTTGCCCCGAAGTGCCCTGGAAGCACTTCCTTGAACATCCTGTAGCCTGCAGGACACATAAAAACAAGGCGTTTTATCTCGGAGTTAGCAAAATATTCAGTAAGGTTGTCTGCCTGCTGCTGCACAATGTCAAAAACTCCTCCTCTGTAGAACATCTCGCCACAACAAAGGTCCCACCTCCCAAATATGGGTAGGCCTTCAAATACTTTACTGTTCGCCAGATAAGGCAAAGCTAATAGATTGCACCCAGCATACATCATCTCTTCATGGGCAAGGTCATAGGATTGCGCTTCCCACTTGTTTATCAACGCTTTTTCATCCTGTGGCATGGAGGGGACGAGGGAAGACCTGAAGTTCTGGGGAGGATATGGCAGAGGCATGACCCATTTTGCCTTTAGTGGAATGCCATTTTTGCGCCCTGATTCATAGGCGTGGTTTAAAATAAGTTCGTAGGGATGACAATCGTAAGGGCAAAATGCGTTGCAGGCAGAACAATAAATGCACTCATCCAGTATCCGTGTCTTTCCCCCGGCAATTAGCTTCTTTATCTCCTCCACCGATTCTTCATGTGTGAAATGGAGATAATTGCACCTCTCCAGGCATATGCCGCAGAAAGAACACTTGTCATAATCGAAAAAATCATATTTCCCCTTCATGCCTGAGCGCTCCATCGTTTACCATTCCTGGGCTATTTGTTTAACACTGGACACCGTTCAAAACAAAGTCCACAGTAATCACATAAGTCGTCTCTAAAAAAGCGGAATCCCACCTCTGCTCCAAGACTTTTTTCGACTGTACCACGATCAAGTAGACAAAGCAACCTGAGTTTGAATAATATAGCAAGTGAAAAACTCCTGATGATAAATTTACAACCTGAAGAACATTATTTAGAATAAGCAAACCATAAAAGGAGGAAAGTTTATGCCCCAAGCGAAGATAGGAGTCATCGGCGGCAGCGGACTTTATGACATGGAGGGGTTGAGTGAGATAGAGGAGATAAGGCTAACTACGCCTTTTGGTAAGCCGAGCGACGCTATTATCACAGGCAATCTAGAGGGGATAAGGGTTGCCTTTCTCCCCCGGCATGGCAAAGGACATCGGATTAGTCCCTCCAATCTTCCGGTAAAGGCTAACATTTATGCTTTGAAATCGTTGGGGGTAGAAAGGATTATATCGGTGAACGCCGTGGGTAGCCTCAAAGAGGAAATCCAGCCAATGGACATCCTTATCCCTGACCAGCTCATTGACCAAACTAAAGGGAGAGATAGCACTTTCTTCACCTCGGGGATAGTAGGGCACATCTCCTTTGCTGAGCCCTTTTGCCCGGTGTTAAGTCAAATTTTATTTGAGGCAGCTACAAAGGCGGGAGCTAAAGCACATAAAGGAGGGACTTATCTGGTCATCGAAGGACCTCAATTCTCCTCGAAGGCTGAATCACAGCTTTATCGTTCCTGGGGAGCTGATGTCATTGGCATGACTGCCTTACCTGAAGCTAAATTAGCCAGGGAGGCTGAAATATGCTATGCCACGCTCGCTATTGTCACCGATTATGACTGCTGGCACCTAAGCTATGAAACAGTGAGTGCAGAAATGATTCTGAGTAATCAACAAAAAAGAGTCGATGTCGCCAGGGAAATATTACGGTTGACTATCCCTCGGATACCTCAAAACCGTGAATGTGCCTGCGCCACCGCCCTCAAGGGCACTATTGCTACCTCGCAGGAGTATATATCGGCGGAAGCCAAGAAGGACTTAAAACTGCTTATCGGGAAGTACTTAGACAAAAGAGAATTTGGCTAAGCTAGAGTTTAGTTGTTTGCCCACAGCCATTGGCAGCATGCCCCACACTGATCCGGAAGAGGCTTGCTCCCTGGTTATGAAATATCTTCCCGATATACCTGCCTGGCCTCAACTACCCAGACGCTCCGCTAAAGAGAGAATGGACATTCAATTTAGCGAAGGCTTCCCGGGAATAACCCTCCATGAGGACAAGCTCCATATTGAGCCATCATCAAATCTTGAGGGAGCAGTAAGACAACTCCAAATCGATTGCCAACAAAATAATCCCGATAAATATGCCATTTCCGCTGAATACGCCGCTGGACTTCACGCCTTTCTTTCACAAAATCACAGGCTGAAAATAGTCAAAGGACAAATAACAGGCTCTATCACCTCAGGGCTCACTATTACTAAAGATAACCAACCTGCTCTCTATGATGAGACTCTATCCGAAGCTATAGCTAGATTCCTGCGGCTGAAAGCCTCGTGGCAAGAAGGTGCATTAACGAAAATATCACCCAACATAATCATCTTCGTTGATGAGCCATATCTAGCCTCGCTTGGCTCACCCTCCCCCGTCCCTAATGAAAAAGTGGTTACTTTGTTGGAGGAAGTGTTTAACGGGATTAAAGGAGTAAAAGGAATTCACTGCTGCGGGGATGCCAACTGGGCACTTTTGCTAAAAACAAGTACTGATATTCTCAGCTTTGACGCCTACAATTACACTGCTTCCCTCAGCCTTTATCCCAATGAAGTAAAATCTTTTCTTTCGCGAGGAGGCGTCATCGCCTGGGGGATAGTTCCCAATAGTGAAGAAGCCTTATCCCAGGAAACCGTATCCAGCCTTTATGATAGACTGGGGGAAGCCATAGCTCCATTCACCAGAAATGGCATCGGCTTTAAGCAAATTTTGAGGCAAAGCCTGCTAACTCCTTCATGCGGATTATCATCCCTATCCCCTGAAGCAGCATGCCATACTCTGGAATTAGTAGCTAAGTTGTCCCATAACCTAAAGAGCAAATATAGTGTATAATGAGAGACCGGAAAAATGGAGTGTCAGATAGAGGTCAACAAATCCAGATGCCCTTGCACCTATGAACCATGCTCCAGGAAAGGGAAATGCTGCGAATGTATCCGTTACCACTGGGAACGTGGTGAGCTTCCTGGTTGTTTGTTCCCTCCTGAGGTTGAGAGAAGCTATGACCGCTCATTAAGCAAATTTATTTCCGTTTACAGCAAAAAGGCATGAATAAAAAGAAAAGAGTGGCGGCGTTAAAACACCGCAAAGGCCGCAAAAAGCTCAAGGAAAAAAGAAGAGCGCAGAAATTAGCTGCCAGCAAGTAAGCTACTTTGAGGATTCTTTGAATTTTCAGGCAGAAGGCGCGTAAAAAACGATTAAGGAGGGTGAAGTGCCTAAAGAAAGAGATGACCTTATTCCCAAGGGTATGCTTCTCATTGCCGACAACATTTCTTCCCGGGATAATATCTTCGGAGCCTCACCCAGGGCGAAAGCAGAGTGGGCTAAAGAGTTAAGTTTACCCAGGAGAAATAAGACGGTTTTCTTCGCTGGATGTGGCTATCAATACCTGAGACATGCCAAAGCCATGCTTGATGCACTCAGCAGATTTGAGAAGAGGGGACTGGATGCTGAGAAGACTATTGGAATAGCTAAGGCATTCAAGAAGGTGGGAGTTGACCTTACTGCTATGTATAGCAAGCTTCCTCTGGGAGGAGATGACCACTACACTGAAGTTTTGAACTGCGCCGTCAATGTATTAACCAAGCTCGGGGTTGATTTCGGTTACCTCCATGAGGAGGAGCCCTGCTGCGGAGCACCACTTTACTTTTTCGGTCTGGAAGCTGAATTCGCCAAACACTGCCAGGAAACTTATGGCAAGCTCAAGTCCCTGGGTGTGGAAGAGATAATTGGGCTGGTTCCTTCATGCACCAACGCACTGCGCAACCTCTTCCCCAACTATGTGTCAGGCTTTGACATCGAAGTAAAACACTTCTGCCAGGTTGCCTGGGAAAGAATCAAGGAGGGAAATATTTCCCTCGAGATGCCCCAAAAGGTTGAGGTTACTTATCATGACCCCTGTCAACTGGCACGCTACCTGGAGGTGATTGATGAGCCAAGGCAGGTGTTGAACTCCATAAAAGGACTTGAGCTTAAGGAACCTGAATGGACCAACAGGGAATGGGCAACTTGCTGTGGTGGCGGAGGTGGATTTGAGATGGTGTTTCCCGAATTAAGCCACATTTTAGCCGTGAACAGGGCAAGGGAGCTTGTGGAAACAAATCCATCAATGATAATCACCCACTGCCCTGCGTGTGTCATGCAGCTCGAAGAAGGTGTCAAGGACCTGGGAGGGGATAATGTGCCGGTATTGGATTTGGCTCAGGTAGTTGACCGGGCTTTAAGGAGGTAAGATGTCTCAATTCAAAGCATATAAAACACAGCTTATGGAGGCAGCTCATAACGAGAGGATAAGCACCGCTTTATCCCGAGCTATAAAAAGCTACCGGGCAAATACCAACGCTGCATTAAGGAAGTTTCCGCACACCATTGAGCTTGCTGAAGAAGTCAAGAAAATTAAGGAAGACTCCATCGGCAGGATGAGAGAACTTGCTGAGCAAGCCTGCGAGACCATAGAGGATAACAAGGGGCATGCTTATATAGCAGACACTGCTGAGGAAGCGCTGAAGATTATCAGCGAACTGGTGGGAAAGGACAAGCTAATCGTCAAGGGCAAAAGCATGACCGGGGAGGAGATTGGTTTGCGGGAACATCTGGAGGAGCTGGGCAACGAAGTTTACGAGACGGACCTGGGAGAATTTATCATCCAGCAGTTGAAGTCAAAGCCGATGCATATTTTATCTCCGGCAATCCATGTCCCCAAAGAGGATGTTGCCACCCTTTTGACTAATATAACAGGGAAGAAAGTTGCGCCAGTCATAGCCGAGGAAGTAGCCATAGTGAGGAAGCTATTAAGAGAAAAATATTTTCAGGCAGATGTCGGCCTCAGCGGAGCCAATGTAATTCCCGCAGATACCGGCGCGATGTTCCTTATCGAAAACGAAGGGAACATCAGGCTTTCCACCAGCGCTCCACCAGTGCACATAGCGCTCGTGGGAATGGAGAAGCTCGTCCCCACACTCCATGATGCCTGGAAGGTAGCTGAGGTTACCTGGAGATATGCCAACTATAATATCCCAGCTTATGTGAGCTTGGTCTCAGGTCCGAGCAAGACTGGAGATATCGAGAAAGTTACCACATATGGTGCACATGGCCCCAAGGAACTACATGTCGTGTTTCTCGACTCGGGACGAACAAAGTTGGCAAAACACCCCCTATTACGGCAAGCACTCTATTGCTTGAGATGCGGAGGATGCTTGTATGAGTGCCCCATATTTGCGGTGACTGCTGGCTATTTTGGCGACAAATATTTCGCCGGCATCGGAGCAGTGTGGACAGCTCAAATCACCGGCAATCTGGAGACAGCAGCTCCCATCATATATACCTGCCTCACCTGCGGAAGATGCAAGGTCAGATGTCCCATGAAGATCGATGTGCCTCGGATGTGTGTGGAACTCCGCAAGATGATTGCCCAAAATCAAACTTGAAACAAAAAGGAGGACAAAGTTTCCCAACATCTGCTCCTCTCCGGCAAGCCAGGCACAGGCAAAACCAGTCTCATCAAGGAAGCTATAGCTAGAACTAGGGCTAAAGTGGGCGGCTTTTATACTGAAGAAATACGAAGTAGCGGGATAAGGCAGGGATTCAAGATAATTACCCTGGATGGTAAAGAGGCAATCCTGGCGCATGTTAACTTCTCCAGCCCATTTCAGGTAAGCAAATACAAAGTTGATATTGATAGCTTGAATAGAGTGGGCGTTTCAGCAATTCAGCAAGCATTACGGGAATGCGATGTAATACTGATCGATGAAATTGGCAAGATGGAGCTTCTATCACCACAATTCAGGGAAGCAGTGTGGCAAGCAATAATATTTGGTAAAAGGGTCTTGGGCACAATTATGCTCAATCCAAATCCTTTTGCCGATGAAATCAAACACCATCCTGAAGTTAAAACGCTTTTAGTAACCAGTGATAATAGGAAACAAGCATTAGCAGAAATACAAAGCTGGTTAGCTGAAAATGAAGATAACGCTTAAACCACTGGGTGATGTAGCTGACGAGGTAGTGGATGAGCTTAAGGACAGTATCAAGCTGGTTTTTGGTTGTCCTGTAGTGATAAAGTCAGGGCTAAGTCAGCTATCAGATGCTTATGACTCGCAAAGAGGGCAATATCATGCCACAAAGTTAATAGCCTCCCTGTCTGCCCTGGGGAAGGAAAGGGATGAGAGAGTTGTGGGCATAACCGAGGTTGACCTTTATGCTCCGGGGCTTAACTTCGTCTTCGGCGAAGCTGATATTATCCACAAACTGGCAATCATATCTTTATGCCGCTTGAGGCAGGAATATTATGGCTTGCCACCAGACAGAACCTTGTTTATACAAAGAGCGACTAAAGAGATAGTCCATGAGCTCGGGCACACCTTCAGCCTAGAACACTGCCCTGACCTCAAGTGCGTTATGCATTTTTCAAATTGTCTTGCTGACACCGACTGGAAAGAGGCCAGCTTCTGTAGTAAATGTCGTCCAAAAATAATATAATTACAGATTTCAATGAGCGGAGGTGATTATGATTCAAAAGAAACGCAAGTTGGGGCGTGGCGTTGCTGTTGTGGGAGCAGGACTATCAAAGTTCGGGCTTTATCCCAAGGGAGTAAGAGGTCAAGACTTGTTTGTCGAGGCTTACAATGAACTGAAACAGTCGGTAGATAAAGGACTTGACCCCAATGAAATCGATGCCCTGTACCTGGGAAATATCAGCAGCGACCTCTTTGAACGTCAGGTTCATGTTGCCCCTGCAGTTGCTGGCCGCATCGGACTCGTCCCAAAACCAGCGATCAGGTTTGAGGATGCCTGTGCTGCCAGTGGAGTTGCCTTCAGAGAGGCAGTTATCGCTATTTCCTCTGGTATCTACGATATCGTTCTCGCTGGGGGACTGGAAAAAATGACTAACCTGGATACCATCCAGGTAACCGAAGTCCTCGCTGCTGCCATGGACCCTGATACCGAAATTCCTGCTGGTGAAACTTTCCCCGGAATTTACGCCACTATAGCTACAGCCCACATGGCAAGATACGGCACCACCGTCGAAGACTTTATGAGACTGGGAATAAAGAATCACTACAATGGTGGGCTTAATCCCCATGCTCACTTCGATGCTTCCATCCCAGATATCATGAAAAGGCGGGCAGCCTCGGCAGTGAAGAAAGGTCTTCCTGAGCCCCACTGGGCAGATGAAATGGAGTTTTTGCATGACCCAAAGCAGAATCCCGTCATTGCCTGGCCAATGAGGCTATTCGATTGCTCCACCATTTGCGATGGCGCCTCGTGTGTTTTGCTTGTCGCCGAGGACATCGCTAAGAACTTTAGCGATAAACCAATTTATGTAATTGGAACCGGGCAGGCAAGCGATTACTCCTTAGCCGAAAGGGACGAGTTAACCTCGCTGAGGGCTGCTAAACTGGCAGCAAAGGAAGCCTATGACATGGCTGGAGTCAGTCCTCAAGATATAAAAATTGCTGAAGTTCACGATTGCTTCACCATAGCTGAATTAGTTGGCATGGAAGACCTGGGATTTTATAAGCCAGGGGAGGCAGTGAAAGCAATCAGGGAGGGAGAAAACAGATTGGATGGTAAGATGCCCATCAATACAGATGGCGGCCTCAAGGCTAAAGGACATCCTATCGGAGCATCAGGCACGGGAATGATAGTAGAGATATTCAAGCAAATGAGGGAAGAAGCTGGACCGAGACAGGTGAAGAAAAAGGACGTCGATTTGGGATTAACACATAATGCTGGGGCACACGGCTCTACCATTGTAGTCAATATCTTTGAGAGGAGGTAGTATCAATGGCTTTAGAAAACAAATTCGCCGATGTAGCTGAAAATAAACTTTATAGTCTGGCCTACAATAAATTACTCAGCGAACATAAGTTGATGGGCTCGAGATGCAAAAAATGTGGTCATTTAGCCGTGCCTCCGAAACCCATCTGCCCTGAATGTCATGGTAATGAAATGGAGCTGGAGGAAATGAAGGGAAGGGGGAAGGTTGTGGCTTACACCGTTGTTGCTGTGGGGTCTCCTTTAATGGTTGAGGAGGGGTATGGTAAAGAAAAACATTATTGCTGCGGCATTGTGGAACTGGAGGAAGGCGCCAAGATTTGCGCTCGTATCTCAGGGGTAGACACCTCCAAACCGGAACAAATTAAAATTGGAACGCCAGTAGCGCTTGATTATGTCGAGGCTACTCACGCAGCGGACCCAACACATGAGCAAGGGGAAAGGACTTTTCTGTCCTTCAAAGCTTTGTCGTAAATTAGCTGGTTACCGGGCAATAAAGTAGTGACTACACCATCATCTATAGTCGAAGACTTGCTTAAACCGGAGCCCTATCCTCATAGACCACCAGAGATACAATTGGTACAAACCCAGATGTCCTTCATCTTCCTCACCGGTGAATACGTCTACAAGGTGAAGAAGCCGGTAGACTTAGGATACCTCGACTACACCACTTTAGAGAAACGTCGCTTCTTTTGCTATCAAGAACTAGAACTAAACAGACGTCTCTGCCCCCAGGCTTATCTCGATGTAGTAGCCATCACCAAGGATGCGGAAGGAATTCACATTGAGGGAAAGGGCAGGGCAATTGAATATGCCGTCAAAATGCGGCAACTGCCTCAACACCGTATGATGGATGTCCTCTTGCTCGATGACCAGGTAAGCCCGAAAATGGTAACCAGGGTAGCCGAGAAATTAGCTAATTTTCATCAAAAGGCGGAAACAAATTCTAGAATCGCCACTTTCGGCAAACTGGATGTCATTCATCAGAACACGGATGAGAACTTCTCTCAAACTGAAAAATATATCGATATTTCTATACCGCCTTCGCAATATGACCGAATTAAGAAATATACCAACGATTTTATTCATAATAATACTGCTTTGTTCGCTAAGCGGGTAAATGAAGGCAGAATAAGGGACTGCCACGGTGACCTTCATTCAGCTCACATCTGCTTCACCGAAGACATCTGCATCTACGATTGCATCGAATTCAGTGACAGATTCCGATACTCCGATGTGGCATCAGAGATTGCTTTTCTCGCTATGGACTTAGACCGCTACCATCACGCTGAGCTTTCCCGGCACCTGGTAAATACCTATGTAGAGCTGAGCCATGATGATGAGCTTTTAGATTTGCTTAACTTCTACAAGTGTTATCGGGCTTATGTTCGAGGAAAGGTAGAGAGCTTCAAGCTGGACGACCTCTATATCTCGGAGGAGGAAAAAGCTAAGGCCCTAGCAGCCGCCAGAAGATATTTCGAGCTTGGCCAATCGTATATAATACAAATTTGACTGCTGCGCGGAAGTTAACCATCATTAACCAGGGGAAGGAGGTGACAAATTGAAAGAACCATTTGCCGAATTCATACAAGCTGAATTGAAGGATAACATCTTGCTCATCACCTGTGGCCTTCCGGGAACCTGGAAGACAGAGACAAGCGAAGAGATATCCAAGATCAACGGCTATCCCATCGTTCGAACCGACCTGGTGAGGAAGGAAGTGCTGAAAAACGAGGACATATTCGATGAAGAAGTTGCTTCAAATATGGATAAGCGAACGATGGTCTATGATGAAACATTCCGGAGGGCAGCGGAGACCGTCAAAAAGGGCAATAGCGTGATAATTGATGCTACCTTCGTCACGCAATTGCTAAGAAGGCGCGCCGCTGAAATAGCAGCTAAATACAATAAAACATTGGTTATCCTTCAAACGGACTGCCCACAGGAGGTAGCAATAGGGAGGATACTGAGACGAACCAGGGAGAGTTACGAATCGAATGCACTCACTGAGCAAGCCTACCTCAACAATAAAAAGAAGTTTGAACTAGTAGACCTGGATGACCTAAAAAAGTTAAATCCCAACCTTAATATCATCCACCTGACAGTTGATACCCGGCATGACCCTCCTGAAGATTGGTATATCACCGGTATGGAAAAAAGATGAAAATAGACCTGCATATCCATACCAGGACCTGTTCCGACGGCAATCTCTCCATTGAAGAAGTGTTCAAAGAGGCAAAAAAGAGAAATATCGATCTAATGTCGACCACCGACCACGATTCTATAAACTGCCAGGAAAGGGCAATCGCTCTGGCTAAACAGTATGGTATATCCTACCTCACCGGAGTGGAATTGAATGTGACCTTCCAGTATCCCGATAACAAGCCCGTCTCCCTTGATTTTCTGGGATACCAGTATGATTTCAACAACGAAGAGTTAAAGAACAAACTCCAGTTAATACGAGAACACAGGGAAAGAAGGGCGCGCCAGATCTTACAGAAATTGAATGCTGAGTTCGACAAAGAAGGTATCCGAAGGTTCACGGAGCAGGATACCGAGAACATACAGGACAGTGTGGATAGCACATTCGGACGCCCCCATATCGCAAACTATCTAATAAGAAAGGAGATTGTCAGCGATAAGCAAGAGGCGTTCGATAAATACCTGGTTAAATGCGATGTGCCCAAGTATCCCCTTTCGCTTGCTGAAGCGTCGAATTTAGTCAGAAATGCCGGCGGCATACTGGTATTTGCGCATCCCAATGACCCTGATGGCACATCCTTGGTAACCATAACGCGAGACTTAAGCGAGCAAATGAAGATAATTGAAAAATATATGCTGCAGTATATTGATGGTATTGAGTGCTGGCACCCCAGACATGAGGAAAAGACTATTGCACACTATGTTAAGTTCGCCAGGAGGCACAACCTTATCATGACTGGAGGCAGTGACTGTCACCAAAAACCACTCCTTATGGGCACATTAGATATACCCGACTGGGTTGCTGGGCAGTTCAACCGATAGGAGGACATAGCGGTTGAACATTCACTGTTCTTGACACTTGACCGTCAAAAGATAACACTATAGGGATAATCTGAAGCATATTATGAAGATGAAGAATTACGACATTAAAGACCTTTCTCTAGCTGATGAAGGCAAGCTTCGTATTGAGTGGGCTGGCAAAGAAATGCCGGTAATCAAATTAATAAAACAGAGATTTGCTAAAGAAAAACCTCTCCAGGGAATTCGCATCTCCGCCTGTCTTCATATCACCACAGAAACAGCTAATCTGGCGATGGCTCTGAAGGAAGGCGGCGCTGATTTAGTCCTCTGTGCCTCTAACCCATTAAGCACTCAGGATGATGTCGCTGCCGCTCTGGTTGACTTCGGCATTCCCGTAAATGCCATAAAAGGAGAGGATAATAAGACTTATTACAAACACATTATCACGGCACTGGAACACAAACCTCACATCACAGTGGATGATGGCGCTGACCTGGTCTCCACCTTGCACAAAGAACATACTGAACTAATCCCCAACGTAATTGGTGGCACTGAAGAGACCACCACCGGAGTCATCAGACTAAGAAATATGGCAAAAGAAGGGAAGTTAGGCTACCCCCTCATCGCTGTAAACGATGCCCAAACCAAGCATTTGTTCGACAATCGCTATGGAACAGGGCAAAGCACCATTGATGGCATCACTAGAGCCACCAATATCCTCTGGGCAGGAAGGAAGGTGGTTGTTTGTGGCTATGGTTGGTGCGGTAAGGGAATAGCCAGACGAGCTCAAGGATTAGGAGCTCAGGTCATCGTCACCGAAGTCGACCCTATCCGTGCACTGGAGGCGGCTATGGACGGCTACGAGGTTATGCCTCTACTGGAAGCCTGCCAGGTAGGAAGTGTGTTCATTACTACGACAGGCGACGTGAATGTCATTGATAAAGGCCACTCAATA
>JABUBO010000150.1_pt1 | contig 20737 bp, 20 predicted proteins | sample 7240361 | NCBI WGS metagenome assembly JABUBO01 (sample SAMN07256346, study PRJNA390944) | subsurface metagenome | isolation source: Methane hydrate marine sediment | place: Pacific Ocean: Eastern North Pacific, ODP site
TCCTATACTAATCATAAAATTTATAACCTAAAAAATTTCTATAGCAAATCTGGTATATAAAATTTATTATTTATTATAAATTAATGAACGATCAATCTTTATTTCAAATTAAAATATTTTTTTAAGACTATTTTCATTATTTATAATTATGTTAGTAATAGCACACAGAGGTGCAAATTCTGAAGCTCCAGAAAATACTTTAATTGCCTTTTCTAAAGCTGTAGAAATTGGGGCTGATTATATTGAATTTGATATTCGTTTAACTAAGGATAAAGAAATTATTATAATGCATGATGAAAATACTAAAAGAACTACCGGTTATGATGGATTAATTAAAGATATGACACTCAGTGAATTAAAAAAATTAAATTGTGGTAATGAAGCAATAGATGCTGAAATTCCTACACTGGAAGAGATCATCAATCTCAAGAGAGGAAATACAAAGTTGCAAATAGAAATGTGTTCCCTTGGATTGATTGAGCCATTATATAGTCTTCTAAAAAAGTATGATTTAATGGATTTAGTATTTGTAAGTTCATTTAGATTGGAAGAATTAATTAAATTACAACATTTAAACCCTGATATTAAATTAGCTTCACTTCATACGCCGCAACCAGGGTTATTCGAACAATTAAATCCTAATTTAAAATCGGGACCACTTCAAATAACTAAGCCTGGTTGGGTTTTGGACTCCAAATATCGGAAAGCAATAGTTGATTTTGCAGTTAGACATAAATTTTATGCGATTCATCCTTATTTTTTTTTTGCTGATGAGGAAATGATTAACTATGCTCATGAAAATAATATTTTATTCAGCATATGGACAGTAAATAGAAAAATATCATTTAAAAAGTATATTAAAATGGGAGTAAATGGAATTATTACAGATAATCCTAGACACCTAATAAAATTATTAAAAGAAATTTAAAATGATAAATAATTTCATTGAAACACTGATACGGAAAACCAGATTTTCTAATATATTTAAATATTTTATACTGCTAAGATAAACGTAAGTAATTAAATTTTTATGTATTATTACTCAAATTTAGGGAGGTTTATAGATCAATATGAAAAAAATACTTGTTGTAGATGATGAACGCGATACCGTAAGGCTGACAAAAAAGATTCTCGAGGATAGTGACTTCGATGTTATACCCTCCTATGATGGGAATGAAGCACTAGAAATAATCGAGCAAAAATACAATGATATTGATTTAATTCTCTTAGATATTATGATGCCAGAGAAATCTGGTTTTTCTGTGTTAGAGGATTTAAAAAATGATGAACGATTTAAAAACATCCCTGTTATTTGTTTTACAATAAAAAATTTTAATGAAGATATTCAAAAAGCTAAAAAGTTAGGTGCTTGTGGCTATTTAGTCAAACCATTTTCTGGGAATCAATTAATAAATTATGTGAAAGATAAACTTAACTTAAATTGAATTATTGCGAAATATCATAAAAAAAATCATTAGTTTTCTATTTCTTCTATTCCCTTATAGGTTCCAGTAAGTGGCTTCCCGGGGGATCCTTGATAAAGGAGCTCATTCGGTTTCCCTTTCCAATGTTTATGAATTACCGTATTTGGAAAAATAACATAATTTTTATCAATTAAAGCTCCACATCCTGAAATATTTCCTGGATAAATTACTGAATTTTCATTAATTTTAACTACAAACATATTAAGCCAGCCAAAAATCGAATTAACTGAATGAGACGACACTGCCGTTGAAGGATACATAAAAACATTATCTTGAATATCAGTAAATTCTAATCCCACAAAGACATCTTCCATTATAACATTTTTACCAATTTTATTATGGCCGATTCTTCTTAAAGCCCTATTTAATAACCAAGGAAATGGAGATTTCCCAGATAGCCATACAGGAAATTTAATTATAAATCCTCTTAAATGATAATATTTAATTAAACGAGTTTCAGGAGTTTCTTTATCTAGAAACATTCTTGAAAAAACTCCTTCTTGAGGGGGACTTTTTTTATTCCATCTCCTAACTAAAATTGCAGCAAATTCAATTAATAAAATGATATAAATATAAAGAAGCAATAAAAACAACGAAGGAATAAATAAAAACATCCATATCATATCTACCGATAATATATTCATTATGAAGAGGTATAAAAGAAAGAGCCCCATACACGGATAAAGTGGAATTACAAAACTAAGCATATTTAACCCAAAATATGTTAAAACTGGTAATTCTACTGTTTGTTCTTTTTGTTCCGCTTCCTTTCTTTCTTCGCATCTGTTTTCCATTGAATATATTTTATTTACCAATTTTAAAATATTTTCTATTTTTTATGTTTAATATTCAATTATGGAATGTTAATAAAATATTTTAAACATTCAAGTTTTATCATTTATAATGATTAATCCTATTATTATTGTTATGGGTGCGTTGTTAGCTATCTTAGCTTCATTTTGCTTTAACTACGCAATCATCTTAGAGAAAAAAGGACTCTTACAAGGATTACCTGAGATAAAATTTGATGAGGGACTTAAAAATGTAATAAACGCATTTGTGGCATTTTTTAAAAATAAAAATTGGGCATTTGGCTTCTTTTTAGGGGTAATTGGCTATATACCTTATCTAATTTCTCAAAGTTTAGTGGGGATTGTTGTTACACAACCGTTAACAAGTGTGGGTTTATTGGTTTTAGTTTATTTTGCCCATAAAAAATTAAATGAACATATTGGTAGTCTAGAAGTTATTTCATTTATCTTGATGGGATTAGGTACGATTTTCATTGGACTGGCTCAAGTATCCGAGATTTTTATTGATATTCAAGTTGTATCAATTCAGCTTATTGTATTTTCCTTCATAATAATAGGGATTTCAATTCTTTTTTATATATTCTCAACAAGATTTAAGGAAAAACCTATTGAGGGCGTTTTTATTATCATAATTGCTGGGTTAGTGTTTTCAATTGGATCAATATTTTCAAACGCACTAATTCAAGCAATAAATAGCGGTATATTTTTCACTATCCCTATACTTGGATTATTTGAAATCATATTTGGTATATTTTGGTTTGAACCATATCATATATGGGCTTTTGGTGGTTTTTGGATTATGATAATATTCAATAGTGTTGCATTTGCCTTTACTCAAGCAGGCTTACAGAAAGGAAAAGCAGTATTAATGTTTCCGATTCAAAATACGGTAAATATGATTGTTCCACTAATTGCAGGCTTATTAATTTTTCAACAAACATTTCAAAATTATATTCTATTTTACATAGGTGTCTTATTAATACTAATTGCGACAATTATATTATCAAGATTTCAAGCAACAATTGAAACTCTAAAAATACCAGATAAATGAAAATAATGCAATAAATTTCACTTTAGATAATATAATCTTTGCCATATTCTGGAATTATAATTTTTATATCATTTAGTTTCAATGTTAAAAATAAATTAGGAAATTGTGTGTGAATTGGAAAAACAACTTTTGGTTTAATTTGATTAATAATATATTCTAAATCTTTTTTTCTTGCATGTCCGGAGCAATGTACTTGATAAAAGTTTCTCTCTTCGATTTTGACCAATTTCAACCAGTTCATTAGCTTTTCATGTTCTAATTCCATTTCCGGTTCAAAAGGTTCCGATTTTGAATGAATGAAAACACTTCCTGGAACGGGATGTAAATCTATCAAACTAAAAAGCGACCAGAAAGGTAAATAAATTACGTATAATCCTTGATTGTTAGCGATTTTGTCGATGGTAATTGGCTTGACTTGATTATTTATTTCAAAATCTTGTTTTGTTTCCTCTTCAAACATATTTTTACTTGCAGGAGAATATGTATAATCTTCTTTCTCATACAGTCCCCAACCTTTCCTTGAGAGGTAAGGAACCAAATCCTTATCTAAAGGTGGAATATTCGAATAATCTCCCTTTATATTATATTTCTTATCTTTTAGGGCGAAATTTAATCTTTCAATTAATTTATAAGTATTTGGCATAATTGCTAATTTTCTTCTATTATTTTTAGCTGCTTTAAAAAATGAATTAATTCGACTTAAATCTCTCAAGGAACAAGCAAACATAACTAAACCATTTGTTTCTTCAATTATTTTGGTTATTTTCTCTTCTAATATATCCTCACTTTCGACCTCTCCCTTCTCTCTTGAGCTACTAATATTAGTTCCTTCACATATTAGAACATCTGGCTCGAATCTTCTTCCAATCTCTATAAAATTTAATGTTTTTTGTTTTAGATTCGATGGGCCATGTATTCTAATATCTCCTGTGTATACTATACGTTTATTATTTTCAATATCTTCAATTAAATATGCTCCAGCTCCAGAGGTTGAATGATCTACTTCCTGAAATTTTATTTTAAATGCCCCTGAAACTTTTTTTTCACCTAAAAAATAATCCAAAGTTAATTCTTCATTTGAATTTAAAGTAATAAAGCTCCTCTCTTTCATTTCGATATCTCTTTTATATCCTCTCCTAAGTTTAGTAAGATCTGCTCTATATGGAACCAAAATAAAATTCTCTATATATTGAGTAATTCCAGAAAAAGTGTCGCTCTGAATAAATTCAAAATGATCGAGAAATTCCTTAGAGATTTTACTACTAACATTAATCACCCGGGGATCTATTATCTTTATGTCCGAAACATGATCAGAGTGAGAATGAGTTATTAACACATGGCTAATTTGGGGCTCACCTATAGGATCATAACCAAATCTTTTATTCCAAATTTCATAATTACGCTGATAATTTTGCTTATAATCATATTTTTGTTCATTAACTTCACCTGAAATATTGAAAATATACCATTTTTCATTAAAAAAACTACAGTCTATTTTGGTTAATTTATCTCCAAATGCTTTAATAATTGTATTCAATGATTCCTTAATTTCCTCCGCACCATCAAGTCCCGCTTTCTTTATAAGAGTAAATAAATTGTCTTCATCAATTTTAAAAAATGTAATAAATTTATCTAAATGTTTTTGTGTTAGATTTATTTTTTCTCGTATCCCTTCATACTCAATACTGAATACTATACTAATATTGTAGCCAAATTGTGGATTTCCATAATATTTTGCCTCAAGAACTTCTATATTTTTACAAGGAATATGAATATTTAGAAATTTATTATTATCTGATTCAATTATTCCTAGTTCTCTTACTTTTGTAGCAGCACTTACTTTATGCTTAAAATAATATAAATCCTCTCTATAAAGACCATGAAACGGTGTACCTGGTTTAGGTTCCGGGATAAACCCTAAAGTTATATAATCCTCAATAAGATTGAATTTTCGAGGGGATAAGAAGGTATCAAGATATTCCTTACTAAAATCTTTTCCAAAATCAAGTAGAATAGACTTTTTATTTATATTCTCAGGAGAAACAAGAATTTTGTTGCCTCCAATTTTCCCAACACCTCCCCAAAATGAAATTGTTGTCATCTTTAAATACCTCTTATCAAATATATTTATAAAACCCAATTATTTATTAAATTAAACATTATATGATTAACAAATCTTCACAGACTAATAATTTATTAAAAAATTTCGCACTAATTAAAAATAAAAATGAGTAAAGACAAGGATTCTAAAGATCTTTCAGAAGAGTTTATATTTGAATTTTACGAGGAGGTTGAAGATACTTCTGTAAATGGTAAGGAACTAATAAAAAAATACAATACAATCAATTTTGAACAAGAGCTAAATAAGGAACAGCTTGAGATAGTAAATAATATTAAAGGTCCAATGCTAGTAATCGCTGGAGCGGGTTCAGGTAAGACAAGAACTATTGTTTATTCTGTAGCTAGATTATTATTAAATGGAGTTCGCCCCTCTGAAATAATGCTTGTTACCTTTACTAATAAAGCAGCTAAAGAAATGATTAAACGTGTGGAAAAATTACTTGGCAAAAGACCGAAAGGAATATGGGCTGGAACTTTTCATTCCATGGCTAATCGATTTATTCGAATATATACCAAAACACTCAGCTTGAAACCAAATTATACAATAATGGATGAATCCGATGCAAATGCACTTATGAAGTTGGCAATTGATAAAATAAATGTGAAAGAAATTGAAGAACGCTTTCCAACTTCAAAAATGTGTAAGAAAATATTATCATATTCGATTAATTGTAATAAATCTATTCAAGAAGTTATACTCTGGAAATATCCGCAATTTGATAGTAATAAAATACTCACGAAATTAAATGATACATTTGAGATATACAAAAAGAAAAAAGCAAAAGATAATTTGGTTGATTTCGATGATTTATTAGTTTATTGGAATCTATTATTAGATGAAAGATCATTTGCTCAACGAATTGCAAAAAATATAAAATATATTTTAGTTGACGAATATCAAGACACAAATCATATCCAAGATGATATCATTCACAAAATAGCTTCACAAAATTTTGAAAATAATATTATGGCTGTTGGAGATGACGCACAAAGTATTTACGCATTCCGAGGAGCAAATTTTCATAATATTTTAAATTTTTCAAAAAAGTTAAGTAATTGTAAAGTTTATAAAATCACTTATAATTATCGCAGCATTCCTGAAATTCTTGATCTAGCAAATAATTCAATTCAATACAATAAAAAGCAATATAATAAAGATATGAGAGCCACTCGACGTAATGGAGTAAAGCCTTACCAAGTTAATGTAGGAGACGATGAAGATCAAGCAAAATTCATTGCCAACCAAATTTTAACATTGCGTTCAAAAAGTTTTAAATTACATGAAATGGCTGTCCTTTATCGCGCTGGGTTTCATTCTATGAAGATTGAATTAGAACTCCAAGCAAAAAATATACCGTATGAAGTACGATCAGGTGTATCATTTTTTGAAAGGGCGCATATCAAAGATTTAATTGCTCACCTAAGAATAATTGAGAATCCTTATGATGAGTTATCATGGTCTCGAATTTTTTCTATGATCCCAGGATTTGGCACAACCTCTGGTTCAAAAATTTTTAGTGCCATCTCACAAACTGAGCATCCCATCGAAGCTATACTAAATAAAACATATTTTTCAGCAAAATTGAAAGGACAAAGAATTCCAAAAGATGGTTTAAGAAACCTAAGAGTTCATATAAAACAATTAATTACCCTTTCCCGCGACGAATCTCCCTCTGAAGTGATATTGAATCTTACTGAACTACTTGAAGATCCACTAAAATCTAAATATGCTGATTGGTATGATCGTTTAGATGATTTAAAACAACTTAGTATATATGCTACTGATTTTAAAACAATTCAGCAATTTTTAGAGCAAATGAGCTTAAATGTATCCGAATTAGATTCAAGAACTACATTATTGGGTTCTAAAAAAACAGACGAAAAACCATTAATTCTTTCGACTATTCATCGTGCAAAAGGTCTAGAATGGCGGATTGTCTTTATTCCAATGCTCTCCGAAGATTATTTTCCATCTCATAGAGTAGTGGGTGATGAGGGTGCTTTAGAGGAAGAGCGTAGAGTATTTTATGTAGCAATGACTAGAGCAAAAGATCAGTTATTTTTAATATCTCCTTCTGTTATTTCAGGGTTCAAGGGAAAAAAACCAGTAGGATTATCACAATTTGTATCTGAGTTAAATCCCAAATATTATTTAAAATCAAAAGTTCGGTTTAAATCAACTCCAATTGAATATGAAACAAGGAAAAAAAAGGGGAAAAGGTATTATGATACTAGCACTTCATTTATCTCAGCTGATACACTATTAAAAGACAATAAGAGAAAAAAACCTGAAAATGTGTAATATTAAATTTAGTTTCTTTATTCAGGAAAAATAGAATCTAACATTCTAACTTTAAAATAAATCTATTCTTTATTCACAAAAAGGGTTAATTAAATTTTCTCTAATTTTTCATAATTTAATTTTTAGATCATAATTACAATTAACACATTTTCCATCTTTCGTTAAATTTAACTTATTTATATCAAATATATATCTTTTAATAACCATTTTCCCGCAATTTGGACAATAAGTATTTTCATATTTATGCCCCGGAACATTTCCAATATAAATATGATCCAATCCAACCTGTTTCCCTATTTCATATGCACTTTCGAGCACTTTCAATGGGGTTTTTTTACTTGCCCCATATTCGAGTGATTTATAGGCTGGATGGAATCTCGTTATATGCCAGGGGGTTTCATATCCTAAATCTTTATATATTCTTTCAGCAATCTCTTTGAAGGTGTCATGGTCAGAATTCATCCCTGGGATAACTAATGTTGTAATTTCTATATGCATTCCTAAATCTTTTGCTAACTTTGCATTTCTCCACACTTTCTTAACATCAGCTTTACAATATTTCTTAACAAATTCCTGATTTCCCTTAATATCTATATTTAATGCGTCTAAACCATTTTCAGCAAGTGATCTAAGAACCTTTTCTGTCATATATCCATTAGTAACATACGTATTGTAGAGACCCTCCCTTTTAGCCAATTTAAAGGCTTCTAATGAATACTCAAATAATAGTGTTGGTTCATTAAAAGAGATGGAAGTGCCTTCACTTGATCGCGATTTTGCTAATTTAATTAATTCATAAGGAGAAATAAAAAGGTTTTTTGAATTAAAATTGTCAGGACTTTGTTTTGAAATATCCCAATTTTGACACCAAAAACAATCGAAGTTGCAACTAAAGGTTCCAATAGTTATTGCAGTGGTTCCCGGATGAAAATGGAAAAATGGTTTCTTTTCAATTGGGTTATAAGAAAGAGATGAAATCTTTCCATATACAGTGGTGAAAATTTCACCGTTGATATTTTTTCTTGTTCTACATATACCTACATTTCCCTCAGATATTTTACATCGATGTTCACATGTCAAACATCGAGTGATGCTATTATTTATTGTCTTCTGAAATTTGCCTATTTTAATGAATTCTGAGTTCATTTTGATGATAATAATTATAAAATTATTTTTAAAAAAGATTATTGTATTAAATTATTTTTAATGGATTTAATTTGTCTTGTTAATAGATTTTAGGGAAGAATAACAAATCCATTCATTTGCATAATAATTAGGGTAATGAAATAAACAAGAAGAAAATTTCCCATTAATATCCCCACATCTTTTACACCCCTTGTGGATTTTGTAGGGCGTCTAAATGTATACATAGTTCCGATTGGGAAAAGAATAAATGGTAAAAAGTAGATTACTGGATAAACAATGAATGTACAGATTGCTACTATAAGGGTGATTATTGATGAAACCCATATTATTTTCTGTTGAGTTTTTAAAGAAAATCTGGTAATACTATCCCCATCTATTGTCTCATGAACAAATTGACCTGTTATTGCGAAAGTAAAGAATGCAAACATTAAAAACCATTCAAAACCACTCATAAGGGGTTCGGTTAAGGGAATTCCAATATGGTCTATTTTTATCATAAAATATGGTAATATGATGTGAGAAGCTCCGAGTAAGATGTGATTCAATATTGGAACTGATTTATATTTTACACAGTATAATAAAACCAAGATGATTATTACGATGAGAAGGATTCCATTGACCGACTTTTCAAAACATGTCCTTAATAATAATGTCAAGCCCAAAACAAATGTAACCAAACCTATTGTAAATATTTCCTTCCAATGATACCCCTTAACTCTTTCAAGTGTCTCTATTTCATTGGGATCTCTCATATCAACTACATCGTTCCAAGTATTACCCGTAATTGCGAACATTATAAATCCTACGATAATATCGATATGGTTCCAAATTAGGTAATTATTGATAAAAATTGCGATAAGAAGGGGAACAATGACCGAAAAAGTGTAATCAAGTCTTAATAAATCTATCCTGCGGGACATTTAAATCACTTTTTATATTTAATTAGAAATTAAACTATGATATTATTAGTACTTTATGGTATTCAGGTTATCAAAATTATTAAAAATGTTAAGAAATGTTAGCAGTTTTTAATAAAAATTGTTCATGCGAAGTTTGGAACAAATCCCTTATTCGCACAGGCTGAAACCAGCAGCCTCTATCGGATAGATTTTGAATAAAATCATCTCCGACTACTTTTCTGAGGATATTTAATGCTCCATTTACGTCTGCATTGAGAAAGTAATTCGAGCCTCTAAATAATCCTCGTTTTATCCGTTTACCAACATAATTTTTATGTTTCTGAATCGGTTCTAAATCCAATGAGCTACATTTTGAAGTGTAAGACTCATTGACTTCATGAATTTGAATTCCTACAAGCTGAACTTTATGAGTTATCATTTGTTTAAGCCTTTGAATGGGGATAGACACGAAATTCTGGTTATTTCGTTTGCCCATTCTGATATTCTGTTTTATATTTTCCAATTTACCTAAACAAATGTGTCCTATTTGGTTTTTTAAGCAATATCCTACAAGTAAATAAGCTGTTTTATGTAAATGGTCAGTAATAACTGAATTTCGATTAATAGTAATATTTTCAAGTCTATTTGTCCACTTTATGTTCTGTTTGTCTTTGATAGAATAGAGCCTTGTTTTACGTTTATTCCATTGCCGATTAATAGATTTTAAAATTCTACCTGAAATGATAATTGGCTTTAAATTTCTGTTTTCTACTGTAGTTATTAAATTATTCAATCCAAAATCGATTGATAGATATCTCTTTGAATCCAATTTTGATTTCTTTACGTCTTTTTTATATACTATTTCGATTTCATAAAAGTTCTTTCTTGGTAAGACCCTTATTTGTTGATAGTGTTCAAAATTCCTATTTTTATAGTGAGGGATAGATATTTCTATTGGAATCTTAAATTTAGGATATGTTTCTTTAAACAGTTTAGACATCGTAAGGATGATTCTATTGTTTTTAATCTTACTATTCTGGTTGGTGAATATTAGAAGATTACTACAAGGGTTCTTATATTTAGGTGGTCTCGGTCTTCCATTGAACTTTTTTCGATTTTTTTTCCATTCTTTTATCGCATTGAAGAAACTTTTCCAATTCTTATCTAAAGTTTTAAGAATTTGTTGAGAGGTTTGGGCTTTCAATAATTTATAATGAGTAGAATATTTTAAAATGAAATTTAAATCTTCATATCGTAGCCAATTCTCTAGATTAAAAAAATCTTGCCTAACATACCAATTTGCTTGATTATAAAGTTTTTTAGAAATGGAGCAAAGCAAATCCAGATGCTCAGTCTTAGGGTTCCTAAATTTATACGCTAATTTCATCTTTAAATTCACTTTTCTTTTTTATTATAAATTCTTTTCGTTCCCGTGAATACATTGACATCGCATAGCAATGCAATAATGATATAATTTCCTGAAATATCTCCTGTTCCGTGGAAATGTATTCTAAATCATTGATAACGATTAACCCAATACGACTTAATCTGTCTTTATGAGAAATAATTACCAAATTGATCTTATAATTAATTATTTCTTTAATCAAAAAGAGAAGATTTTTTCTTTCTAATTTCATACCAGAAGCGATATCTTCATAGATTCCATTAATTACTATACCATTTTGAAAACAATAACTCTTTAATGATTGAATTTGGGTTTCTAAATCTTTTTTTTGTTTTCTTGTTGAAACCCTTGCATACAATTTATTCTTTCGTGGAAGGTCTTTATTCATAAAATCATATACAGTTTTTTCATCATAATCATATCTCCCATTTGGAAGCTTAATCACATTAATGATTCCTTGTTTTACATAATTTGTTAAGGTTGGTCGTGAAACTCTCAACAGATTTAAGACTTCACACGCTTTCATATAATAATTTGAATATTTTTTAATAAAAAAATTAAATGAGTGTTCTGATTTTTAATAAAAAGGAGGATGATATAGAAAACTCTATTCCTAGGGAAAAATCATTCTTATTGAACCAATTAATAAAATAATTGCTAAAATTATTGTTAGTTTTTTTCGAGATATTTTTTGAGATATTTTTGCACCAAAATATGCACCAATTAGACCTCCCGACCCCATTAGAATTCCAATGATGAAATCAACCTTTCCCAACATTAATTTAACTATTACATTATAAATTGAAGTAAAAAAGATAATTCCTGTTGAATTAGCAGTTGCATAATAGATTGGAAATTGAAATATATAGTGTAAAGTTGGTGTATTAACAATTCCTCCTCCAATTCCCAATAAATTTGCAAGAAATCCTGCCAAAAGAAATAAGGGTATCCCTTTTTTAAAAATATTTTTATGATTTTTAAACTCTAGGGAAAAACTCTCGCTTGTATTTTCACTTTCATTTGAATTTTTATTTTTGTTTGCTGGATCTTTTCTGAATATTAAGTTGATTGATACATAAATCATTACACACGCAAAAATCAACCTCAATAGATAATTATCTATTGGAAATATGATAAATAAAATAGTAGAGATTAAACTTCCTATAATAGTGAATATTGAACATATTAAACATAATTTTATGTTTATCCTCTTTTGTCTCTTGAGTAAAATAAATCCAAAACCTGAAGAAATAAGAATAATTAGCGTTGAGCTTCCAACTGCAATATCTTCACTCAACATAAAAAGTATAGTCATCAATGGGACTGATATTACACCTCCCCCAATCCCTGATAAAATTGCAATTGTGCCTATTAGAATTCCAATTAAAAAGAGTAAAAGAATAGTATACCAATAATAGTCCATAACTCGTTAAGTGATTCTTTTCTTTTATGGTTTCTTAATCTTTAGAATAAAGCTTTAATCGTTTTTTTGGAAAAACATAGATATATTCATAACACTTCTTAAAGGACGATATGTAGCATCTATTTTCATCAAAATCGAACTGAATTTAATGAACTTTTTCCAAAAACTTCTAAAAACTGGATTATCGTTATATTTTGTTCGTAATTTAATTAAATTTTTTTCAACTTTATCTGGATTTACTGCTTGAATTTCAGAAATTTTCATCAATTGTCCGTAAATTCCAAAAGTTCTAATTTCTTTAAAGCCATTAACTTCAAACATATCTTTCAATTCCTTTATTTCATATCTACGATAATGACCAATAATTTTATCTTGTTGAGTATAATACTTTTTTCGGTGAGGTACGGTAATTACTACAATTCCTTTGGGTTTTATAACCCTACTAATCTCTTTTATGGCAGCTTTATCATTTTTTATATGTTCAAGCACATCTAAAGCAATAATTAAATCAAATTGATTTGCTTGATATGGCAGCTGAACCATATCAACACAAATTGGATGCATTTTATGTTCAGGTTTATTCTGCAATTTTCTATTTTTTAGAATATATTGTTTTAAGGGAGTTATAGCTATATCTAAAAATGATTTATGAATAATCATTTCATAAAAATAAAGAAATGAATCGCCAGAACATCCAATTTCTAAAGCATTAGTAAATTTCCTTTTTGATCCCAAATTCTTAAGAAGTAAATCGAATTTACATCTTATACCTGGAGATAGATAATATTCTGATAATGTTCTCAATGAAAAATTTTTATGTTGTTCATAAAATTCTTTATATTTCACATTATTTACCAAAAAAATTTCCTCTCAATTAATATAGAAAAATGATATATTAATTTTTTTTTAAATTTTTGATTAAATGTAATAATTTGTCCAAAAATTCTTTAACTCTGAGTAATTTATTCAGTTATAATGCCACTTGGGGACGAATTTGCTTTTCTTGCGATTTTTTTTGGTCTCGGTATAGGGACTATCGCGTCAATGGTGGGTTTAGGTGGTGGCATTCTAATCATACCTACTTGCATATTTATTTTTGGATTCCCTATTAAAGATTCTATTGTTATCTCACTATTCTTTATGACTGGGACAGTTATAAGCGCGTCAATTAGGTATATGAAATTAAAATTGGTTAATTATCGATTAGCGTTATTATACAGTATTTGGGATGTTCCAGGGGTGATAATCGGCGGCCTTATTACTTTAGTAGTAACTAACAATATTTTAGCTGGTCTTTGTGGCTCATTAATAATGATTTTGAGTATCTTGCTCTTTAGGAGAAAGAAAATTAAAGTGAGTACTCAGCATATCTCTAAAAACAATGAATCTATAAATGCATTGCCTAAGAATTCAAATGATACATTAAAATCAACAACTACAATTAAGAGAAAAAAAATTCGTGTGGAAAGTTTTGCTTTTGCCTCTTTTAGTTCATTTTCTGGCGGATTAATTTCGGGGCTTGTAGGTTTAGGTGGTGGCACTGTTGATACCACTTCAATGATACTTCTCGATTTAGAACCAAAAGAAGCTGCTGCTACAGGTGAATTTGGTAATATAGTGAGTCCATTGTTTGGATTAGTTGTTCATCTCTTATTGGGCACTTACACAAGTTCATGGTTATGGCCAATTTTTATGATATTAGGAGGAATTGTTGGCGCTCAAATTGGAGTATATTTAACCTCTCGAGTTAAAGGTAATATAATACAGAAAATACTTGCTTGTTTAGCGTTTTATACGGGAATATTGATGATCTTTTTAATGTTTGGAATAGGTTGGATCCAATAAAACTGAATAACAATGATTTAAATTAAATAATCCCGTAATAAAGTAATATATCAATAAAAAATATGTGAGTTCTAAATTATGAAGTGTCCTCATTGTGATGCGGAAATAGGCGAGGGCTTAAATGAATGTCCCTTCTGTTATACTGATTTAACTGCACCTCCAGTTGCACAAGATATCTCACAAGTAGGAGTATCCCCTTTAGATTCATATTCAATTGGTCATGTTGCAATGGGTGTAATGGCATGGCTGATTATTTCTCTGGGTTATTCGATTTACCAATATTATGGACTCCCCCTCTTTTTAAATTGTGGGTTGTTTTTCTTTTAACATTATTATTTGCCGTTGTCTGGGAATTATTTGAAAATACAATTTTCTGGTATGCAGGTAAAAAATTTGAAAATCGCCGTGATTCTATACTAAATAGTATTTGGGATATTATATTTGTAATGTTGGGCGCAGTAATATTCTGGATTTTCTGGTACTTGTATGTAGAAGTAAGTGGATATGCTGGACGTTGGTATTATTTAATTGGTTTTATAACGTTTACACTCCTAGTAATAATCTTTGTATATTCTCTAAAATTCATAAAAAAAACTTCTGAAAAGAAGTGGATATCATAACGTAAATTAAATTAATTCTTTTTTAATTTATTTTCCAACTTAATGTTACATAAAAAATCAGAAATCTATTAGAGAAGAAACTAAAATATTTGCTTTTTTCTTTGGAAATAATTTAAATTCTCTTCATAAATTATATAAAACTTATTTTCCTCTAAATTATGAAAAATAATAAGAATTAATAATGCGTTAATAAACCAACCCATTTTCTCGAAAAATCGAAAATTATGAATCAAAATAAAAACAAATTCAAAACTCAAAAAAATTTCAATTTTTGTCGTTGTAAATTTTAAAAGAAAATTTTATTTTTCTTAAGAATTATGGATTATTTTCTCTTTTACTTTTATTTATTTGAATTTATATAAAAATACTCTATTTTAATTCAATTAATTTTGAAATATAATAACAATTTATTCTCTAATCATTTCAAACATTCACATTTTTTGAAGTAAAGTTTAAATATAGATTTGTGTATAGATATAATGTAAGAAATTTTATAAAAAAAAATTGGAATGCATTGGAAAGAATGGATTTTTTGCCATAATTTATTCCTCCGCTAATATTGAATGGTAATTAATTATTAATTTATAATTCCTTTTTCCTCTTGCATTCCAATCCTTTCTTACATTCCAAATTTTTATCGTACAAATTTTAAACATCATTTAAATATAAAAATTAAAATCCTATTTCTATTTCTTTTAAAATTCTATTTAATTTTTAAAGATTTAATTGAGAAATATAAGACAATTTTAATAATTTCATTGAAAATTTTTAAAGTACAGATAATTTTGCATTATTATAACTTACATTTATTCAAATGATTAAAAAAGGAGTCGATAATTATTCAAAAAAGGTTAAAATTGGGTTTAATTCAATTATATTTTGGTAGAGGGAAAGGAAAAACAACTGCTGCGCTTGGTCTTGGCTTACGTGCTTCAGGACATGGATTTAAAGTAAATATGATTCAATTTATGAAAGGAAACACAAAGTACGGAGAATTAAATGCCGTTAAAGGAATTGAAAATTTTGAGATACACCAGTTTGGAAGAATTGATCTAATAATGGAACCGGAGAAAATTGATATCGAAGAAGGTAAAAAAGCCCTAAAATACGCAGAAGAAATAATCCTAAGTAATGAGTATGATATTGTGATACTTGATGAAATTGGAGTTGCTCTTGAAATGCATATAATCAAGATTGATGACGTAATGAATTTAATTGAAAAAAAGCCTGAAAAAGTTGAATTAATCTTAACCGGTGGGCAAAAAATACATCCCAAAATAAAGGAAAGAGCAGATCTTATTACTGAAATGAAGATGATAAAACATTACTTCTCAACTAAGGGTATACAAGCCCGCCTTGGTATTGAATATTAAGAATATAAAAATTAATAAAATGTCATATGATAAACATACCTATTTAATATGGTTTTTAAGTTTCTCAACTATTCTAACTTCTTTTTTTTTGCTCCAAATTGGAAAATCACAAGCCACAAATATTTATTTTTTTAATAACAACAATTATTTTCAATTTAATTCTACAAATGCATATAATATAATTGAATCCCAACTTAATTTTGGATTTCGAATTCCAGGAACTGAATCTAGTAAAAATTGTGGAGATTATTTTATTAAACACATGAATGCTATATCACCCACGCTTCCAATTTTTCAACATAATTTTAGTATAAATACAATAAATTGTCGGAATTTTCTTATAACTATTAATCCCAATAACTCTCGCATAATAATCCTCGGGGCTCATTATGATAGTAGAGCAATCTCTGAAAATGATCCTACTGTAAATAAAAGAAATGAACCATGTCCGGGAGCAAATGATGGAGCAAGTGGAGTTGCTACACTCTTGGAATTGATTAGAATTTTCTATGAAAAAAGAGAATCCCTAAATTGTTCAATATGGATTTTATTATTTGACGCTGAAGACCAAGGTAATGGAGCCTTGTCTGGTTGGGATTGGTGTGAAGGTTCAAAAAAATTTGTCGAAAATATTAATAATTATTATAATCCTGAAACTCAATCAATTGAAGCAATGATTTTGTTAGATATGGTTGGTGGGACAAATTTAGAATTTATTAATGAATTGAATTCAAATGTGCCATTAATTAATGAATTATTTGAAATTGGGAGATCTTTAGGATATTTAGATGCATTCCCATCTAATCCGGTATCTAGCGCAATAACTGATGATCATTTACCTTTTAAAGAACTTGAAATACCAGTCGCTGATTTAATTATCAACTTTTGGGGCCCATCAAGTCCCTGGTCTTATCATCATACAACATCGGATAATATAAGTCATATTTCACAAGAAAGTCTTGAAATAACAGGAAAAACAGTTGAAAAATTTATCTATAATCATTATTTAAACATACCCGAATATGAAAATGACTCAGGAAATTATCCATGGAAAGATATCAATGGAAATTTCAATTTAGATATTATATATTATGTTATTTTTTTTGTATTAATTGTTGGAATAGGAATTTCACTAATAATTATCAAAAAGAAAAATAAATTCCAAAAAACTAAGAATAAGATAAAATTGAAATAATTCTAATTATTATGATAAATTAAAATTGCATAAATTATCCTTTAAATCCCAGAAATTTATAATATATTTAGAATGAAATAATTGTTGAGATTATGGAAAATAATAAAAAGGTTTCCAACTCTGAAAACGGAGAATTGAAGAAAAAAAAGTTATCTAAAAAAATTATAATTGGAATTCTTATTATCGCTATTGGATTTGGTAGCCCTTTTATTATAACTTTTTTAATGCAAACAATTCTTCAAACTCCACATCCGCTTGTGGTTGTAGTCTCTGATTCTATGAATCCAGCTATTTATCGAGGCGATTTATTGATCTTGCAAGGAAAAAATCCCATAGACATCGTAAATGGAACAATCACGGGAAAAGAAGGTGATATAATTGTGTATGATGCACATGGGGTATGGGATGGATGGCCAAATGGTCAAGTTCCAGATGAACCAATAGTTCATAGGATAGTAAATAAATGGTTTGATAATTCTACGGGGAAATGGATGTTTTATACTAAGGGAGACAATGATGTTACAAATACTAATATTGACCCTCCTGATGGGTATTTTCAAGTTGATTATAAATATCCAGTCCCAGAAGATAAGATACTTGGTGTTGTTATTGGACGAGTTCCATATATTGGTTATGTTAATATTTTCTTATCAGAGAATAATCTCTTTCTATATCTAATAATAGGGATTCTTGGCACTTTATTAATAATTTCTGTCATTTGGGATATTGTAACCCCCGAAAAAGAGAAAGAGAAAGAAAAAGAATCTATACTCATAAAGAATAAAGGTAAGGAACGACAATTAACTTCTGAAAAAATTATAATTCAAGATGAATTTGAGGAATAGAACCCTATATTTTTTTCAAATTATTTTATATACATATGTTCTAAAAGAAAAATTTTAAAACTATTATACTTTTTTTGAATATAATGTTCTTTTGAACATTATTAATTGATTAATAACATAAAAATCTCTGCATACGCAGAATTTCTATCAAACAATAATACAAAAATAAATTAAAGAGAGGTTTTAAAAATGGCAGATGATCAATCCAATCAAAACAATGTATTTGTTGGAAGACGCCCCACAATGAATTATGTTATGGCAACAATGATGGTACTTAACAGAGGCGATGAATGCACAGTAAAGGCACGAGGTAGAGCAATTTCTCATGCTGTAGATGTATGCGAAATCCTTCGCAACCGATTTTTAAAGGGAACAGAATACGGAGATATTATCTTGGGCACAGAGGAATTAGAAGGTGAAGGTGGGCAAAAAAATAATGTAAGTTCCATTGAAATTACATTGAAACCACCAAAATAAAATATCTAAACTAGAAAACGTCGTTACATCGACAATACTTATCTACTTTTTTTTTTTATTTTCAATTAAAGCAATTATCTATCTTGAATCAGTTTGTGTTAGAAACTCTTTTTTTTCAAATAAGTTAAAGCATTTTTAATAAATAATAATTTTAAAATTCATTAGATTATTTCAAAAAGTAGTGCTTTAAAAGGATTTGAAAAATTATGTTAGAAGAAAAATACAAAAAAGCCGCAAGAATAATTGTGAAAGCTGGTTTTCTTCCTTTTCCAATTAGTGACACTTTACTTGAAATATTGAAGATATTAATTAATGAAGATGAATTGGATTTAATTTTTGCTTTTAAACGACAAGTTTCTCAAACTATGGAGCAATTGAAAAAGAGTAGCAAAATGGATGAAAATGAAATAATAAAAAAAGTCGAGTCTTTAGCCAGAAAAGGTTTAATTTTCGATCAACCGAGTTCTAAAGGTATTATAGTTTATAGATTACTTCCATTATTAAACGTTGGCGTTTTTGAATATACTTTTATGAAAAAGCTTAAGTATTCAGAAAATGAAAAGAAATTTGCAATCTTATTTGAGAAATTATTTGATGAATATAAAGAGTTCGTTCAAGATAATTACGATACAATTGAACCCTTTCTTCAGACCATGCCTCCTATTGATCGCACAATTCCAATAGTAGAAAAAAATATTGAAGGAAAAGATATTCAAATATCGATTAATAAAGAATTAGAAGTGCCCAAAGAGGAAGTTCTCCTTGCCCAGAATGTTGAAGAAATTATAAATAAATTTGATGATATTGCGGTTGGATATTGTTATTGCCGACATCATAAAGATTTACTAGGCGATTCATGCAAAATTAATGCACCGCGAGAAAATTGTTTCACTTTTGGAAAGTCAGCTAGATTTACTACGAAACAAGGTTTTGCTAGAATGGTTACAAAAGATGAGGCATTAAAAATATTAAGGGACGCTGAAGAAAATGGCTTAGTACATAAAGCGTTTCATCCACATTCAGATATATCTAAAGATGAAACTTCAATCTGTAACTGTTGCACTTGCTGTTGTGAAACTTTTGATCAATTTAGGAAAGGTGCTTTGCCTATAATTAATGTAACCAATTATTTAGCGTGTGTAAATCCTGATCTATGCATAGGTTGTGGAACATGTACAGAAAAGTGTCCCATTAGTGCAATATCATTAAATGATGATAATATAGCTGAAGTGAATGAGTCCAATTGTATAGGATGCGGAGTATGCGCTCATTTCTGCACAGAAACAGCAATATTCTTAATAGAAGGGAGAAGAACTGTTTATATCCCTCCTCCAAGATTAAAATCTTAATTTTTTTTTAAATTATTTTTTTTTAATTTTTAGGAGAAAATATCTACAAATCCAATTATTTAAAATTTTACAGGTTGATTTTTCCTTCTAAAAATTATTATTTAGAAAGAAATCATATAAAATTAATAAAATTGCATTCTCAATTTTGATATTATCTGCCCGCGGTCTAACACCTGTATGCCGTTATTTTTTCCGTATTTTTCTGAAAATTCACTAGATTTACTACAAATCATAACTCCTCCCTCAATCTCTTCAACATCTCTACAAGCCTTGTGCAATTGACGGATCTGAGTTATTGAAATCTCTCGTTTCCAGTCTCGAATAAAGACTCCAAATTTTCCTCCATTGTCTAATATTAATGCATCAAATTTCCATTTTTTTTTTTGATTT
>JABUBO010000151.1_pt1 | contig 20690 bp, 21 predicted proteins | sample 7240361 | NCBI WGS metagenome assembly JABUBO01 (sample SAMN07256346, study PRJNA390944) | subsurface metagenome | isolation source: Methane hydrate marine sediment | place: Pacific Ocean: Eastern North Pacific, ODP site
GTATTTTATTCAATTCACATCATAATTTAGAAAGCGTCTTAATGTTAAAATTAAAATTTAAAAAAAAGATTTTTATTCATAGAGTTGATGGGCCAATATCTAAAATTAGAGATAATGATTTTCAAATTGATAGAAAAATATATTTATTTAACAATTTAATTGCAGATGGTACAATTTTTCAATCAAATTGGAGTCGTGAAGAAAATTTAAAACTTGGTATGAATAAAAACCAATTTGAAGAAACCATCATAAATGCTTCTGATCCTTTAATCTTCAATCCTAAAAATAAAAAAAAATTTAGTAATTCTAGAAAAACTAAACTTATTTCTTCAAGCTGGTCATCTAATTGGAATAAAGGATTTAAAATTTATCAGTATCTTGACCAAAATTTAGACTTTTCAAAATATGAAATGACCTTTATAGGAAATTCACCAATTGAATTTAAAAATATTAGATGGATTAAACCAGTGACAAGTGAAGAAATGGCTAAACATTTGAAGAAACATGATATTTTTATTATAGCTTCTCGAAAAGATCCTTGCTCAAATTCTTTAATAGAAGCTTTAACTTGTGGATTACCTGCTATTGTCTTAGATGATGGAGGTCATCCAGAAATTCTTGATAAATCAGGAGAAATCTTTAAAAATGAAAATGATATATTAAAAAAAATTGAGAAAATCGCTCAAAATTATAATTATTATCAAAATAATATCCGTATTCTGGGTTTAGATTTAGTTAAGGATAAATATTATAATTTTAGTAAAAAAATATATCAAAATTATTTAAATAAAACCTATATTCCAAAAAAAATCAATATTTTTCAATCATATAAATTATTTTTATTTATCCTTACAATAAAATTGAAGATAATATTCGATATTCCAATTATAAATAAAATTTTTGATAGGATTTTAAAATTAATTATAAGAAATATTTGATGTTAAAAGTGGCAAGTAAATCACACTATTATAAATGGACAACTTACAGGAGAATTCTGTTAGACCAACTTCAGGAGAAACATAAATACCTATATAAAGGCATTATTTTAGATATAGGAGGAAGAGATAGAGGAGGATTTATAAAACCCAAGGATAAGGTTGAGAAATGGATTTTTGCTGATATTAATGTAGAATATAATCCTGATATTGTTTTGGATATTACAAATATGACTCAAATTTCTTCTAATAGTATAGATGTTATAAATGCAATGGAACTTTTTGAACATGTTGAAGATATTAGCAGTGGTCTTAAAGAATGTTATCGTGTGTTGAAGAAAAATGGTGTTCTTCTCATATCAACCCCATTCTTATATCATATTCACACTGATCCTCATGATTTTCAACGATGGACTAATACAAAATGGAAAAATGAGTTAACCAAACTGGGATTTAAAATAGAAAAAATAATCATTATGAGCAGATATTTTACTGTTCTTGGTGATATGTTAAAATCTTTGATAAAATCTTTTTTAAAAATTTTTAAATATTTAGGTTTTTTATTATTTCGAATTTTAGATCGAATAGTAAGATTGGATAATACTTTTTTTATAAAAAAAATGTTCAATTATACAGTTTTCATGGCGGATACTTCATAATAGCGAGAAAATAACTTATGTTGAATAAAAAAAAAAATGAAATAAAATTTAGTAAATATCAAATAAAAGGTCCAGATTATCATTATAAAGATATAGATTCAAGTAAGATTGCGACTTTTAACGCATATGTATTTGCTAGATATCAAATTGAATTAGAACTAATATCATTAGTAATAAAAAACAAATATAATAATAAAAATTATGTTAAAATATTAGATGTTGGGTGTGGAGATGCTGTTCTTTTTTATTTACTTAATCAAAAAATAAAAAATCTTAAATTAAAATTTTTTGGAATTGATTCTTCAGGTTCTGCATTAAGTGTTGCAAGAAAAAAAAATTCTAAAGGAATTTTCAAAAAAGCAGATCTTTATAATATTCCTTTTGAGGATAATTATTTTGATATGATTATCTCCTCGGATGTTATAGAACATATTGTAGAAGCAAAAAAAATGCTCTCAGAAATTAAAAGAGTTGGTAAAAATAATTCAATAATTATTATTGGAACTCCAATTCGATATACAGAGCTTCCCCGAGATAAAATGCATTATTATGAGTTTTTTCCCCAAGAATTTAAAGACCTTTTAAATGATTTTTTTTCAGATATTAAAATCATTCAAAGTCATAAATTGCGCTATTTTTTATTTTATAATCAAATATTATCTATTTTTAGTATAAATAAACCATTTTTCCGGTATTTAATAAATATCCTGACAGTTTATTTTAAAAGGAATCCTTTTTTAAAAATTAAAACCACTGATAATGAGATATATTCTTATATGTTCGGAATAGGAAAAATTAAAAAATAAAATCAATAGTAATGATTTATTTAATATCTACAATTTTTTTGCAAATTTTAATCCATTTTTTTTTTTCTCTTTTTCCCTTAGCTTTTAAAAAGATTTTCCCAAAGAAAGGCGTTTTATATAAAAAAGTACAATCAATATCTAAAATAATCCCGATTTTTGTTTTAATTTTTTGTTTTAAATCATTAAGAACAATTCCATGAGCCATACTACCAGTGAATTTAAAATCTTCTACACGATATAGCTCTATATTTGTATATTTTTAAATTTCTTTTTCTAAATTTAAGTAATCTTTTAATCTTGAGTTATTATCTCTAATAATTACTTTATACTCATTCTTAGTAATTTTTTCAAGACAATAAAGAGTATTTAAGATAAAATCAGAAGAATTATAATTTACTATACAAATTGTTATTAAATCGTTCAATTATCTCATCTTTTTTAAATAAAATAATATTTAAGTTTTATATTCATTTACTATAATAAACCTTAAAATCATCTTAATTTTATTACACCTATAAAAAACTTCATTGGTGTTAAATTCTAGTTGAATATTAAATCAATCATACAATATTTATTACCCTATATAAAAAATTTTAGAATATTTTCATTTCTAATTAACCTAATAGATTATAGAATAAATATTATAATCCTTAAAAAAAAGGAAGTTGTCAGAAAAGTAAATAATTATCCAATGGTTTTGTCCTTTCATGAAAAAGGGATTTCTCATGGTCTATTTATTAATAGGGTTAGAGAAATAGCGGAAACTGAAATATTAAAAGAAATTCTAAAACCAGGCATGTGTATTCTGGAAATTGGTGCAAATATTGGATATTATACAATACTAATGGGAAAAATAATTGGTAAAACGGGAAAAATTTACTTATATGAACCCTATTTTCCAAGTTTTAAAATTCTTATGAAAAATATAAAACTAAACAATATTTCAACAATTGTTGAGGCTAATAATTTGGCTGTTTCCAATGAAACTAAAATTAAAAAATTTTATCTCGGAAAAGCTTCAAATGTTCATTCTTTAATAAATTACAGTAGTAATACAAATAATCCTAATTATATAAAAGTAAAAACAATAGATATAAATGAAGTACTCAGAAATATTAATAGGAAAATTGATCTTCTAAGAATGGATATTGAGGGACATGAAAGAGAAATTTTTAAAAGATTAAGTAAAGATAATATTCATTTTCTACCGAAGCGAATATTTTTTGAAATACATCCAATAGGAGATATTCATCCAGATCCTACATTTAAAAGTCCATTATCTAATATTCTAAACTTAGGATATTTTCCCGAATTAGTAGTTTCTTCTTCAAATGTAAATGCTTATAAAAGATTTAAAAATCTTAATTATCATCCTTTTAAAATTGTTGGTAATGTTCATAATAGGAGATATTTATACAAAAATATAAAGCGTTGTGATTTACTAAAAATAGCAGCTAGTCGGCCTAAAATGACAAGAGCTGTTTTATTAAAGCTTAAAGAATAAAAATTCTACATAAATTAAAAATAAAGATGTAAATATCGATCTAAAAAAGTTGTAAAAAGAAGGATATAGAGAAGCTCTTTTTATGGGTATTAACCAATATATATACCAGAGACACCATAAAAAATTTAAGAAAATCCTGCGAGAAAATGATTAAAAAAATCAATTTTATATTTAGTATTATAAAAAATATATGTATGGAAATTTATCCTGACAGTTTATTTTAAAAGAATCCTTTTTTTAAAAATAAAATGTAATGTTAATGAAATATATTCTTATATGTTTGCGCTTGGGAAAATTGAGAAATAGAATTTCTATTTTAGTTATTTAAAACAAATTTAATCTCTTGTTTGTTAATAATATTTTTACAAATCATTATCCAATTTTTCATTTCTTTCTTTCCTTTTCTTACTAAAAAATATTTACCAATAATGAGAATTATTCTCAATGCTATTCAGATATGTTTATTTACAGCGTTTTCAAGAATGTTTGCAAAAAATTTTTTGATGGTCGCAAAATCTACAAATAATACCAAGGTTATTGTTTTTTATAATATTATTCAAATGATATTATTTTTCATTTTTATATTAATAGCATTAATATTTTCAGATTTCTTTATTGTAATTCTCTTCTACGTTATTGTTTTATTTCTATTAAATTATGTTATATTTGTTTTAGTTAATAAAGCAACTCATTTAAAATTAAAATTTGCAATTTTGTATAAGCCTTTTATATTATTTTTCATTAGTATTTTAATAGCTATTCCATTAAATTTCATCATTCAATTTCAAATCTTTCTAGATAATAATATTTTAAATCTTTTTATAAATTCTTCAATAAAATTCGGTGGGTTCTTATCTATCTTTTATCTCATTATATATTTTACAAGATATATTACTAAAGAAGAATTTAATAAATTATCTAAAATAATTCCAATCCTAAATTCAGAAAAAAAAATTATACAAAATATAAAAAAAATTATTGAGAAGTTTTTACCTTCAAAAAAATATAAAAATACAATAGAGAAAATTAATGAATAATTAAAATCTCATGAACTTATCTTGCAATAAGAATAGAAATTTTCACAATAAAAATTCCGAAGAAAAATATAAAAATTTTGAATATGTACGATGTGATTTTTGTTTTATACAGATTCTGCTGGTTATTATTCATCCGTAGAAAAATTTGAATCCAATATATTTAAATTAAAAAGGGATATCTTACATAAATTGATAAATCTATTTATTTTCTAATAAAAATGGGATAAAGTAAACAAATTTTAGTGTGTGCTAAATGACAAACTCTTTCCTTAGATTTTTTGAGAAAATTAAAAATAAAACAATTGGCAGATTCTTTAAAAAATCAGGAATAAAAGGAAAAATTATTAAAATAAAAAACAATAAGATATTATTTTATAGAGGAGAAAGATATTTTAATGTAAAGAAGGAGAAAGATCGTGCGATATATGAAGATTATAATGAATGGAAATTAATTCAAACTTGGAAAGGAAGAAAGGGAGCCTTTCTTGATTTATGGGAAAAAACGAAGGAAAAACAACTTAGTAATTGGAAATTTATTGGGGTTTCTAAATATGATAAAATGTTAGAAGTCGGGTTTAGAGATGGTTATAACTTGAAATATTTAGAAGGAATGGGGGTAAATATTGAAGGAATTGATGTTAATAGTGTAGCAGTTAAGGCAGCAAAGACTCTTGGTTGTAAAGTATTTGAAGAGGATATTCAAAAAAAAACACATTATAATGATAAATCTTTTGATGTTATATCTGCTTGTGATGTTTTGGAACATTGCTTTTCTCCAGAAAATGCTTTAAAAGAAATGAATCGGATTTTAAAAGATGATGGAAGAATACTTATTGAAATTCCTTTAGAAAATAAATTCGGTGAAAATTTATTACATGGTCATTCTGCTTTATTTTATAATGAACATATATTTGAATCTCTAGTGAATTCTTATGGATTTTATATTAATAAGAAGGATATAACTTTACCAGAGAGAAATCGCTTTGGTTTGAAGAAAATAAATAAAAATAAGTAATTTTTTTTAGGGTTAATTGTTAAAAGATGGATTTTTATTGAAAAATTTTTATTTTCTTAACGTGGATCGATTTATGAATAATTTTAGTTAAACTTTTTTTAGATTGATTATTCTTCTATTAATTTTTCTTAGCTATTGGGTTCTAGACGGAATTAAGGGATTTAAGGATGAAATTTTTTTCTTTAAATTTTATTTCAAGAGATTTTTACAACTTTTATATAATACTAATAAGCCAGGATTTTTAAGAGCGTTTAAAGGTATTCTTGATAGAATTTTAACTAAATTTTCAGCGCATATTGTTCTTTTAGTCTTTCAAAAATATTAAATTAATTTCTTCATTCAATTAAAATATATTTTTCAAATGATATAACTTAATACTCCTAAAATTTATTTTTAGTATGAAAAATAACAATAAATCAAACTTAATTTGCTTTTCTATTTTAATGGCCAACTATAATAATGCTCCTTATATTGAAGAAGCAATACAAAGTGTTATTTCGCAAACTTACCCACATTGGAAATTAATTATTGTAGATGATGCATCGACTGACAATTCTATTGAAAAAATTAAACCTTATTTGAAAGATAATCGAATTAAACTTATTATTCATAAAAAGAATTTAGGTTATGGGGGTGCCTTGAAAACTGCTGCGGATAATCCTTTAAATATGATTTTAGCAATTTTTGATTCTGATGATAAACTTCATGAAAGTGCGTTAGAAGTTATGGCAAAAGCTTATAAAAATAATCCAGAGTATGGTTTTATATACAGTACTTATTGGGTTTGTGATTTTAACCTAAAGAATCCTCAAATTGCTAAATGGGTGGGACCTATTGAACCAAATAAGACAAATCTCCATAAAATAAAAGTTTCACATTTCAAGACATTCCGTAGAGATGTATATAGAAAGACTAAAGGCTTTGATCAAAATCAAAAATCTGCTGTAGATAAAGATATAATTTTTAAATTAGAAGAGGTTTCAAAATTGAAATTCATAGATAAGCCTTTATATTATTATCGAAGTCATGAACAAGGAATTTCTCAAGGAAAAAATCAATTTAAGGCTAAGGTTTATCATTATATCGCTAAATTAAAAGCATATAAGAGAAGATTAAATACAAATATCCCAAATTTAACAAAAAAGGAATTATATTTTAATTATATTGGAATTGCATTTTATAGATTAAATTTCTTAATATATTTTTATAAATTATTTAGAATTACAATGTTAATAGAAACTTTTTTGAATAAATTTTCATTTTTGTCGTTGAAAATTAAGAAGAAATTGATAAATATAAGAAAATTAATCGATTAAATATTTGTCAAAATAATTATTGTTACACTTCTTTAACGGAGATTATAACTTCAAAATAAAGAGTATAGATTAATGTGATTCAATATCTAAAAATTCCTTGTGTTCTTGAAAGTAACTAATCCCATCCTTTATAATTTTCGTAATGGGATACAACGGAGACCAATTTAATTCTTTTTTAATTTTTTCATTACTACCAATTAGAATTGGTACATCACTGGGTCTTAGTCGGTTAGGATCGATTAATACCGGAACATCCAAATCATAAAGAGTTTTACAAATCTCAATATAATCGGCGATACTAATTCCTTTACCAGAACAAACATTATATGGTTCAGCTTTCCTGCCCTTTTCACAAACTAAAATATAGGCTCGAACAGTATCTATAACATGAGTAAAATCTCTAATTGCATTAGGATTACCAATAACTATATTATTTTGTTTCCCTTCTAAAACTCTAATAATTTGTCTGTGAATTACACTTGTCACAAATTGTAAACCTCTCCTTGGACCTTCATGATTAAAGCCTCGAGTAATGAAACTAGGAAGCCCATATGCTTTATTATATAAATTTGCTGTATATTCAGTAACTACTTTAGTTATCCCATATATACTACGAGGTCTAAAGGGATTTTTCTTTAATTCCTCAGTAACTGGAATCTCATCTATTCCAACCAATCCATATTGTTCACTACTACAAGCTACTTGAATACTTTCCAAATCTGAATTATATACTCTCGCTGCTTCAAAAATATTTACGGTACTTACTGTATTATTATACATAACTCGATTTGGTTCTCTAAAACTAGTAGGGACAAAACTCTCGGCGGCTAAATGAAAAATATGCTGGGGTTGAATTTCCTTGAAAATTGAAAGAGTTCTCTCCAAACTTGTTAAATCAATTTCTTGAAAGGATATTTTATCTCTTATATGTTCAATGTTTTCATACTTTGGCACTGCATGTCTTCTTACAGTACCATATACTTCTGCTCCTAAGTTCAATAAATATTCAGCTAAATGACTTCCTGCAAATCCAGCTAAGCCGGTAATTAAAACTCTTTTATCCTTCCAAAAACTTTCAGTAGGGTTTTTTGAATCTACTCCTTCAAAATGTAAAAGATAATTTTGTAAGTTATTAGGATTTATAATGAACCCTTGAGACTCCAGTTTATTAATATGTTCATTTTTTTCTAATACTTTTTCAATTGGAATATAATTTTTACTCATAATGATTTTATCCTTAAAATTAATGTTTTATAATTGTTTAAAAATTATGCTTTATTTAATATTTTTTCTATACCATACAAAATTTTAAAGGAATAACATCAAAATTATTTTATTACAAATAGGATAATTTCTAGTAGAATAATTTTTTTTAATATTTTTTTTTATTAATTTTTTCATCAATTTAGAGTTAAAAATTATGAAAGTAATTTACTCCAGAGCACCGGTAAGAGTTTGTGATATTGGTGGATGGACAGACACTTGGTTTTATAAACAAGGAGCAGTTATCAATTTTTGTGTTGATTTATATAGTTATATAAGAGTAGTTGAGAATAATAGTAATTCAATTAATATCATCTCAGAGAATCTTGATTTAAACGCAAAAATTAAAGATTATCGACAAATTGAATATGATGGAATACTGGATTTATTAAAGGCTGCTGTTAAACGTATGGAAATCAAATCAGGATTAGATATTTATGCTAGATCAGATGCACCACCAAGTTGTGGGACAGGGACAAGCGCGAGTATTGCTGTTGCATTGATTGGTGCATTGTCTAAATTCTCTGACAAATATCTTAGTTCATACCAGATAGCAGAATTGGCACATAAACTCGAGACAGAAGAACTTGGTTTAGAAAGTGGTGTTCAAGATCAATATGCAGCTGCATTTGGCGGCATAAATTTTATGGAAATAAATTATCCTGTTGTGAAAATATCAAACATTAAAGTTGATAATAAAAGAATATTTGAATTAGAAAGCCAAATGATACTTGTTTATTTTGGTTCAAGAAGTTCCAGTGAAATGCATTTACAAGTAATAGAAAATTATAAAGAAGGAAATGAATCAACGATAAAAGCATTTGATATACTAAAAGAATCTGCATATGAAATGGTCCAGGCTATAAGTTCTGAAGATATTCACGAAGTTGGAGAAATAATGAATAAAAATTGGGAAGCTCAAAAAGCATTGCATTCTATGATGACACCCCCGATTATTAAAAAAACTGAAAAACTTGCCTTTCAAAATGGAGCTATTGGGTTTAAATGCAATGGAGCTGGTGGTGGTGGGTCTGCAGTTATTTTAGCTGAAAAGGGTTGCGAATACGATTTAAAAAAGGCATTACTTAAAGAAAAACTCAAATTGCTTCCATGTAAATTAAATTTTAAAGGATTAGAGATATTTTAAAAAACTAAAATTATATTTATATAAGATCTTTTCTTTTTAATTCTTCTAACGCTTTTCTAGATTTATCTTCAACTTTTCCAACTTGGAATTTAACCCATTGAATTAATTCTTCTATACCATTTTCAAATGATATTTTTGGTTTATATCCTAATTTCTGTTTTATTTTAGTAATGTCTGAGTAACAATGCCTTATATCTCCGGTTCTATATTTATTCGTAATAATTAGTTTTTTCTCTGGATTTATTTTTTGGGTTAGAATTTCTGCAATTGTTTTAATTGTAATGGGCTCTCCTGTACCTACATTGAAAATTTCTCCTTTAGCTTGTGGTTTTTCCATAGATGATATGTTCAAAAAATTAAAAAATTTATATGGTTTTCTATATGAAATATAAGGAATAAATGGTTTGATTAAGATATCATAAAAAAAATCTTCGGATAAATGGGTTGTTATTTTTGATTGATTTTTAGGAATTCCACCTATTATTTTAATATTAAAATTCTTATAAAAAATTTCTAAAAACGAAAGTGTGCGAAACATACTATTTCCATATAAATTATGAACTATTTATAACACATTAAATAATTTCGCAAAAAAGCATTGAGTTTTAATCTCTTATGATGGTAATTTAAATTTCCTATCAAATTTTATTAACGCACGCTGAAATTTCTTAAAAGAGCTAAAAAAAGTGTTATGCGACACTTGCTCCCGAACCTTTTAAAAGATAATGCTTCAATTCCTAATTTATAGCATACTTTAGAAAGATAAAGAAAATTTGAAACGAGATAAGTTCCTTTGAATTTTACTCAAACCCTCAGCCCTTATTTATATTTCTGAGAAAAATATATTATATCACTTATACTTTGATAATCGTCTAAACTTAGTGATATCCACGCATATTCCACAAATTTCTAGATAAATTAAATTTTATCTTTGGATAATATGAAATTTAAATTGATCTGTATTTTACTAATAATGTCACAATCAGATAATATAATATTTGAGAATTCTTTCAAATTAGAGGTAAAAACATCTAATTTTTAGTAAATAAATAAAATATGAACAAAAAACAAAAATTCGGTGGATAATAGAGAAAAAAATTAAAAATAAACACAATGTTAATTTAACAAAAATTTATAAATGAAACAAAAGGATATATTTAAAGACACAATGAAAATTTTTTATGGGGGTAATAAACCATAAAAAAAAATAATTTTAACTTAGCTTTATTGATCTCTTTGTCCATCTTTTTTGGTGGCTTCACATCTATTTATCTCTATAATAACATTAATTTGTTAAAGGATCATGTTGTCGAAGATTTAGAGAGCTTTTCAGAAGAATTAAAAATTTCTGCTTGGAATTGGACCACGACCGAGGTGGTCTCCACGGAAAGTACTGATTATTCTCGGGGTCCAACAATAGCAGTGGACGGTTCCGGAAACGTGCACATTGCATGGACTGAAGGGACGAAAAATGGCGGTTCGGGAATGGATGTAGATATATTTTATAAGCGCTGGAACCCAACCACGGCGACCTGGACCACGACCGAGGTGGTCTCCACGGAAAGCACTGGTGATTCTCGGGGTCCAACAATAGCAGTGGACGGTTCCGGTAACGTGCACATTGCGTGGTTTGGTGATGCGAATTATGGCGGTTCGGGAAGTGATAATGACATATTTTATAAACGCTGGAATGCGGCCACGGCGACTTGGACCACGATCGAGGTGGTCTCCACGGAAAGCACTGATTATTCTCGGGATCCAACAATAGCAGTGGACGGTTCCGGAAACGTGCACATTGCGTGGGATGATGTGACGAATTTTAACGGTTCGGGAACGGATGGAGATATATTTTATAAGCGCTGGAATGCGACCACGGCAGCCTGGACCACGACCGAGGTGGTCTCCACGGAAAGCACCGTTAATTCTTGGTGTCCAACAATAGCAGCGGACGGTTCCGGAAACGTGCACATTGCATGGACTGAAGGGACGAAAAATGGCGGTTCGGGAACGGATCAAGGTATATTTTATAAGCGCTGGAACGCAACCACGGCGACCTGGACCACAAGCGAGGAGGTCTCCACGGAAAGCACTAATTATTCTTGTGTTCAAACATTAGCAACGGATGGTTCCGGAAACGTGCACATTGCGTGGAATGATGTTCCTACGGGTCATGGCGGTTCGGAATTGGCTTGGGATATATTTTATAAGCGCTGGAACGCAACCACGGCGACCTGGACCACAAGCGAGGAGGTCTCCACTGGTCGTTCTTTTTATCCAACAATAGCAGTGGACGGTTCCGGAAACCTGCACATTGCATGGTATGATATAACGAATTATGGCGGTTCGGGAACGGATCTTGATATATTTTATAAGCGCTGGAACGCAACCACGGCGACCTGGACCACGACCGAGGTGGTCTCCACGGAAAGCACTGATAATTCTTATGATCCAACAATAGCAGTGGACGGTTCCGGAAACGTGCACATTACATGGTATGATTATACGAATTATAGTGGTTCGGGAGGGGATTGGGATATATTTTATAAAAAATTCATATCATCTCCGTTGAATCCATCCATAATTATAAATAATGGAGATGCGAGTACTAATTCTGCCTTAGTGACTCTCACGCTCTCGGCTGATGGAGCAGTAGAAATGTGCTTTAGAAATGGAACTACTGATGCTTGGACTGATTGGGAACCTTATACTACAGCAAAACAGTTATATCTGGAATGGTCCATAAATAATACGGAATATTCAATCTGTGTTAAGTTTCAAAATGCAGCAGGAGAAACTTCGCCTGTTTGTGATAGTATTCTGTATTTAGCTGAAGAGGGACCTCCCTTTGTGATTATTATTGCTATTATCGTAGCAATTGCAGGTGGAGGATTAGCTGTTTCTATAACAACAATATTATTGATTCGAAAACGTCGGAGAAAAGTACAATAATTAAATTTTTCTCTTTTTTTTCTTTTAAATGATTCTATTCCTAATTCACAATAAAAATGGAGTAAGATAAAAAGAATTCAAAAAAATTCTACTTCTTTTTTGGAGCCATCTAGTTTTTGTTATTTCATTATGTAAATTAACTCCAAAAATGTTTAATTTTGAATAGAATCGATTTGCAGTCATATATATCTTCATTATTTGAGAACCAATCGTTTTTCTTTATAATATACTGAAATGAAAATTCAATTGAAAGTAAAATTCATTTTTTAATTTTACAATGTACCTATCATTAATTATACCTCATATGAGAGGAAATCTATGGTTAAAACTAAATATATTAAAATTATTTAATGCGTTATAAATAATATTGAAATATTATTTCCAACCATCTGATGAAATTCTCTAAAGTTAAATTAGAATCTATTATATAATTATTAAAATTTTTATTATTAAGTTTTTAAAGAAATATTTAATTTTTTACAATAATTATATTTAAAAACGATTCATATATCAAAAAAGTTATAATTGAGTAGAAATGCTTGATAACAAGAATATATTGATAACTGGAGGCTCAGGCACTATAGGGACATCACTTATACAGCATATATTAACTAATTACACACCTAATATAATAAGAATTCTTAGTAGAGATGAAACAAAACAACAATTTCTTAGAAATAAATTTAAAAGTTATGAAGAGAAGTTAAGATACTTTATTGGAGACATTAGAGATAAAGATAGGATAATTAGAGCAATGGAAGATATTGATATTGTTTTTCACCTTGCTGCTTTAAAACATGTATTAGCGTGTGAATATAATCCATTTGAGGCAATAAAAACAAATGTAATTGGACTTCAAAATATGATTGAGGTTAGTATTGATAATGATATTGAGAAATTTATATTCACAAGTACTGATAAAGCTGCAACACCTTGTAATTCAATGGGAGTAACAAAATTATTGGGAGAGAAATTAATAACAGCAGCCAATTATTATAAAGGAAAGAGAAAAACAATTTTTTATTCCGTTAGATTTGGAAATGTATTAGGATCCAGAGGGTCATTAATTCCACTGATAGAAGAAGAAATTAAAAGGAATTTGCCTATTACTTTAACAAATAGTAATATGACAAGATATATAATGAGTATTAAAACAGCCATAGAATTAATTCTAGATTCTTTAAACTTAGCACAAGGAGGAGAAGTTTTTGCTTTTAAAATGGATACTGTTAAAATAATTGATTTAATTAATGTATTAATTGAATTTTTTAGGGAAAAACATAACAAAGTATCTGAACAGATTCAAATAAAAGAAATAGGAATGTTTGCTGGGGAAAAACTTTATGAAGAATTATTTTCTGTTGAGGAATCTGAAAGAACTTACGAAATTGATAACATGTATATTATTATACCTCAAATAACAGAGGTTTCAACTAAAATAGATTTAAATAAATATCATAATATTAAAAAATTTGATCAATCTAAGCCCTTTAATACAAAAGATGGACCTTTTCTGTCAAAAAAAGAAATAAAAGAATTTATAATAAAGAATAAAATTCTTTAAAAAATTTAGTGTTCATAAAATGATTACGTTAGTTACAGGTGGAGCTGGTTTTATTGGTCGGTGGGTTGTTAAAAAATTAATTCAAGATAGTAAAGAAGTAGTTGTTATTGATAATTTAAGCAATAGCATAGAAGAGAATCTAAAAGAATTCAGAAACCATCCAAAATTTAAAGAATTTGTTATTCAGGATGTAAGAAATAAAAAATTTATAGAAAAACTTTTTTCAAAACATAATTTTAATATTTGCTTTCACTTAGCTGCACAAATAAAAGTCCAAGAAAGTTTAGAATATCCCGAAAGATCTATTGAAACCAATGTGATAGGGACATATAATATATTAGAAGCCGCACGAAAATTTAACACTAAAGTTATTCTTGTTGGAACATGTATGGTTTATGATTTAGCAGATGCTAATATTGCAATTTCTGAAGAACATAATACTAAGCCTACTTCTCCTTACGCAGGTTCTAAGTTGGCTGCAGAAGAATTAGCTCTATCATATTATTATGGATATAACCTTCCTGTGGTTATACTAAGACCTTTTAATACTTATGGTCCTTTTCAAAAAGCAAATATGGAAGGAGGCGTGGTGTCAATATTTGTAAAGCATAAAATAAAAAATGAAAAACTGTTAATTTTTGGAGATGGAACACAAACAAGGGATTTTTTATATGTTGAAGATTGCGCAGATTTTATAGTTAAAGCCGCTGAATGTGAAAAATGTTTGGGCGAAATTATAAATGCAGGAACTGGTAGAGATATTTCAATAATTAATCTTGCAAAATTAATCGTTGGAGATGAGGATAGGATTGAACATATCAAACATCATCATCCACAAAGTGAAATAATGAAGTTAATTTGTGATAACTCTAAAGCAAAAAAGTTATTAAATTGGGAGCCAAAAACTTCGTTAGAAGAAGGAATATTAATTTTAGAAAATTGGATAAGAAAAAGTGATATATAAAAAAATGGAAAAACCCGCAATTGAAGGAGGTAAGCCTGTTCGAAAAAAATTTTTACCATATGGCCATCAAAGCATAGATGAAAAAGAAATTAATGAAGTTATTGATTCTTTAAAATCTAATTGGATTACTACAGGTCCAAAAATGAGATCTTTTGAAGAAAATTTTAAAAAATATATAGGTTCAAAATTCGCAGTAGCAGTAAATTCTGGTACTGCTGCATTACACATATCCACATCAAGCATAAATATTAAACCTGGAGATGAAGTAATTACAACCCCTTTGACATTTGTAGCATCTGCCAACTGTGTTGTCTATAGAGGAGGGACTCCAATTTTTGCAGATATCAAAAAAAATACATATAATATAGACCCAGAAGAAGTGAAAAGCAAAATAACTTCTAAAACAAAGGCATTAATTCCAGTGCATTTTGCAGGGCAACCCTGTGATATGGATGAAATTAGTGAAATTGCTAAAGAAAATGATTTAATAGTAATTGAAGATGCAGCTCACGCAATTGACGCTAAATATAAAGGGAAAAAAATAGGAACATTAAGCGATTTAACGATATTTAGCTTTCATCCCGTAAAAAATATGACTACTGCAGAGGGGGGAATGGTTACTACAAATGATGATAATCTATATGAGAAATTATTAATGTTTAGAACTCATGGAATTTCAAAAGATGCCCAAAAGAGATTCGGAAAATCTGGGGGGTATTATTATGATATGCAATACTTAGGGTTTCGTTATAATTTAAGTGAACTTCATGCTTCACTCGGAATTCATCAATTAGCTAAGTTGGAATCTTTTCAAAAGAGAAGAAGGGAAGTTGTAAAGATTTATAACAAGGAATTAAAAAACATTGAGGAATTAAGCATTCCATTTGTAAAAAAAGATGTGAAGCATTCTTGGCATTTGTATGTGATACAATTAAATCTCGAGAAATTAAGGGTTGATAGAGATTATATTTTCAAGGCTCTAAGGGAAGAAAATATTGGCGTAAATGTCCATTACATTCCAGTTCATTATCATTCTTATTATCAAAATAAATTTGGTTTAAAAAAGGGAATTTTACCTAATGTAGAACGGCTATATCCAAGATTATTAACAATTCCTTTATTTCATTCTATGAGTGATGATGACGTTTATGATGTTATTAATGCATTAGAAAAAATCTTAAAATATTATAAAAAATAATTTTATTTTCAATTAATCATTCATTATCTCTTGTAATTTCTATCTCAATATAATATTTTTTACCATCAATCTTAAAAAAAGATCCCTTGTATGGAGGAAAGGTTCTAGCTCTTAATATATTAATTAAATCTAATGCATAATATTTTTTTTTTGGATCTATCTCATCAAGGGAATGAAAATCTTTTACATAATGCATTGATCCTTTTTCTTTTGTTTTAATTATTGAAAAATTATCATTTTTTATAGATTCCCATTTCTGTTTAAATAGTTTGATTGAAGCCTTTTCTAATTTTTCATATAAAGTTTTTCCTGTATCAGTATAATCAGAATTGACCTTTTCTCTTTCAATTATTGGGCCTGTATCAATTCCCTCATCAATAAAATGAAGAGATACTCCTGAAGGTGTTCCTTCTATAATAGACCAAACATTTGGGTTTGCACCTTTATTGTATGGCAAAAATGCTGGATGAAGGTTAATTACTCCTTTAGGAGGGATTTTTAACATTTTTGATGATAATATATAGCCAAAATATATAGAAGTAAGAATATCTGGCTTCAATTTGATTATTTCTTTAATAATTTATGGAGGAAATTTATTAGGTTATGATCCAAATTCTTTAAAGACATATTTTAACGAAATTCAAGGTTTAAAATTTTGTTTTGATATAAATCATGCAATTAAAGCGGCGATCTCGAAAAATATTAATTATATTGTATTTATAAAAGAATTTCTCAAATTTAAAAGACCAGATCTTTTTCACATTTCTGGAGGTAATTTGGATATAGAAATCGATGAACATCTTTCTTTAGATAAAGGGAAATATAATCTTTTTGAAATTAAAAAAGTATTATTAAATTATAACTCAATTATTAATTTAACTTTTGAGACTCCAAGAAATTATGAAAGGAGAATACAAGATGATTTAAATAATATTAAAATTTTTTTAAAATCTTAGGTTAAAAAAAATTGAATTGAAAAAATATGAGTAACAACATTAGAATCTTGTATTTAGGTAATAATAGAGTCGGATTTGAAGTATTAAAATTTTTAAAACAGAAAAATGAAAATATAATTGGATTAATTTTACATCCAGATTCAAGAGCAAGATTTAAATCAGAAATGATAGGACTTTTTCCCGACATTCCAAAATTTGGAGGAGATCATAACCTAATAAATTTCCTCCATAAATTGATTTAACTGGCATGTTTTCAATTGCAATTGGCTTAATTTTTATGATTTTAAGATTTTTAATTGATAAATCTATATCTCCTGATTCTGGATGAATAATATAGCAAATTGGGTTAAGTTGGTTTAATATTTTTATATCTTGATTTATTTTTTTGATGAATTCAATATTTCTTTTATTTTTTTTTATATCTCCCAAATCAATTCCATTATTTGAATTTGGGAAATGTATCGCGTATGGTATCTTTAATTTTTTTATAATTTCTATATCTTCTATTTTATAATCTGGATTTAAGAGAATTTCAATAAAATCAATTAAATGCCGATTATTGTAAATATCTGGAAGTATATCAAAATTATTGATTGAGATTTTAATTCCAAATTTTATATTATTTAACATAAATTAAACCATATCCCACATTATTATATCATCTTTATCTATATCTTTTTGGGCTTTTCTTCCAATTATAATATTTAAAAATTTTGGAGGAATTCCGTAACCTGGACGTTTTATTATAAGATCAGATATTCCAATAGTTTTTCCTTTAGGAATTACTTTTCTTGCAATTATGCTTCTTCTACCCAATTTATACATATTTTCTTCAGATTTAGTTAAAATTTTTTTAGGCGTTCCTAGAGCCATCTCTGTATCTCGAATATTCTTAATCATTTGTTTTAATTCATTAGGTATTAATGCAAATATATGATCTGGTCCCTTTAATGTTCTATCTAAAGTAAAATGTTTTTCAATTATACAAGCTCCAAGTGCAACACAAACTGATGGTATTATTACACTCATTGTATGATCAGAATAGCCAATAGGTAATTGAAAAGCTTGTTTTAATGTTTGAATTGCTTTTAGATTTAGATCAGTGAATTGAGGAGGATAACTTATGGCACAATGTAATAAAGCAATATTCGCTTTTCCTACTTCGTTTATCGCATTAATCGCATCCTCAATATCACCAAGAGATGCCATTCCTGTTGATAATAAAATTGGTTTATTAGTTTTTGCAATTTCTTTCAAAAAAGGTAAATCAACGATTTCAAAGGATGCAATTTTATATGCTTTCACCATTAACTGTTCTAATTCTTCGATTGCTTTATAATCAAATGGAGTAGAAAAAAATATTAAATCATGTGATCTTGAATAATCAGCAAGTTCTCCTTGCCATTCTCTAGGTAGTTCAATATCTTTAATTAAATGCCATACAGATTTTTGTTCTATTTTTCCATCAAGGTAATCAGGATTAGGAGTTTTTTTTGAATATAAGGTTTCAGCCGAATATGTTTGGAATTTCACTGCATCAGCTTCTGCTTCTGCTGCTACCTCAATTAGCTTTTTAGCTTGTTTCATATTTCGATTATGATTTGAACCTACTTCAGCGATAATAAAGACAGGATGCCCATCCCCTATTTTTCTCTTTCCTATTAAAAAACTTTTCATAATATTTTCGCTCTTACTAAAAAATTATATTATAAAATACAAAAATCTATGTTAATCTTTGGAAACCACTATGTGAAACAGGCCCATCAAGTAAATCAAATACTTTATTTTCATCTATTGCTTTTTTTATTATTCCAAAAACTTCATCAACTTTTCTAAGATATTCTTTTACATGAGATTCCTTATGGCTATAACTAACATAAACGCTTGTAGATGCAAGATAACCTCTTTTAAGCATTTCTTGAATGAATAATGTTTTTAATTCTTGTGCATTTTCATAATTAAGACTGAATGTTATTAACGCGGTAGGGGGTAGAATTTCAATATCAAGATCGTGTTTATTTGCTAATTCTCTCCACCTATCTCCAATAAGTTAGCCAATTTTATCAATATGAGTAGGAACATCTTTGTTTTGCAATTTTTTAATAGTTGCAATGGCAGCAGTTGGACCAATACGCTCAGTCCAATAAGTACTGCTAATAAAGCTAATCTGTGCGGCATCCATAATTGATTTTTTTCCAATAATCATACCCATAGGAAATCCGTTGCTAATTGCTTTAGCTGAGATCATTATGTCTGGATTTACATTATATAAAAGATGGGCACCACCAATAGTTAACCTCCATCCACTAGTGATTTCATCAAATACTAACACTGCTCCGATTTCATCGGCAATCTCTCTTACTCTACCAAGAAAATTATTTACTGGTTCTTGGTGCCTAATTGGCTCAACAACGATTACTCCAATATCGTTTTCTTTAACTATTGATTCCAATTTTTCTATATTGTTATATTCAAATGGAATTGCCGTATGTATAAGCCCTCTTGGGACTCCCTTAGGATCTAATCCAGGTAAAAGATGACCATCAAGGTTGGCATTATCAGCTAAATTACTTGATAAATACCAATCATGCCAACCGTGATACCCACAGAATGCTATTTTATATTTATTAGAATGTGCCCGTGCCATTCTAACAGCAATAGTCATTGCTTCTCCACCAGTTCTCGCATATCGAACAGATTCTGCCCATGGATGGATTTTTATAAGTAATTCAGCTAATTCAACTTCTTCTGGAGTGTTTAATGTAGACATTGACCCATTATTAATTACTTTTTTGACAGCTTCATTAACATCATCATCCGCATAGCCGAGAATGCAAGCTCCAACGCCCATTATTGACATATCAATAAATTTATTCCCGTCTAAATCCCAGATTTCTACTCCCTTTGCTTTATTATAATAGGAGGGCCATTGATCAGGCAAAAACATTTCTGATCGTTTACTTAATAACTGGGTTCCACCCGGAATTAATTTTTTTGCTTTATTCCATAAAGATATCCCTTTTTGACAATTCATTTTTGTTCCCCTTTTAAGAATTTTTTATCTTCTTCTAATGATTTTAAAAAACCTTCATTGTGCTCAAGCTGAGCATTAATTTCTAATAATTCTGGATTTTGAGTTAAATAATTTACTACATCTTCAGCTTGAAAACTTTCCCAACTATCCTGAAATTCCTCAATTATTTTAGAAATCAATATGAAATCTTCTGGGTTATCAACTGTTAAACGCATAGTGTGAACATCAACTTTAAATTCATAATTTTTCGCAGGAAATTTGTTTGGATTTTTCCAGATATATGGAGTAACATGCTCCCTTTCTGAAAGTAATTTAGCTTCTTTCCAGGCTGTTTCCAAGGCTT
>JABUBO010000152.1_pt1 | contig 20649 bp, 17 predicted proteins | sample 7240361 | NCBI WGS metagenome assembly JABUBO01 (sample SAMN07256346, study PRJNA390944) | subsurface metagenome | isolation source: Methane hydrate marine sediment | place: Pacific Ocean: Eastern North Pacific, ODP site
CAGCCGGTTCATTAATAAATCCATTAGCCACTAAAACACGTGACGTAAATTTGTCTGAAAGGGGTATTATTTCTCCTTCACTGTCGATATAATAGTTCTGCCTATTCCGGTAGAATATCCTTAAAATCGGTTTTCGTTGCACAACATCGATATTTAATGCGCCATCAATGGTTTTATAAATTTCAGCACTTTTAATGGAAGGAATAGTGTTCAGCAAGTTTTCCATTTTATCTGTATTTATTCCTCCAACGGAATACCCCAGTATTTTCTTTTGCCTATCCTGAATTACAGACAGAATATCTTCCTCGGTAACAAATCCCTGTTCTAATGAATCAAGGATGTTTACACGAATAAGTTTACATGGCAGGTTGTGGGATTTGTCATCGATTAATCCCAAAACAACAACCAGATAAGAGATTGTAAGAATTGAAATGATTATGTTTTTGACTTTTCTCATTGCCATGGATCAAGCCTAATGGTTTTTATTTAACAATATACTTTTTATAGGATCCACAAGTTTATCAATATCCCCGGCTCCCAGTGTAATCAGTATTTCAAAATTTTTATTTCTGATTAGATCAAGCAGTTTGTTTTTCTCACAAATCGTTTTATTCTGCAACTTCATTTTATCAAAAATGATCTTTGAACTAACACCTTCAAGGGGCATTTCACGAGCCGGATAAATATCAAGCAAAATAAGCTCATCCAATTCGTCCAAACTCGCTGCAAAGTCACCGGCAAGATGTTTTGTTCTTGTATACAAGTGGGGCTGAAATATTCCGCAAATTTTTTTCCCGGGAAAGAGTTCCCGCACCGAATGTATACATGCTTTCAATTCCCTGGGGTGATGAGCATAATCGTCGATATAAATTAAGTTGTCCGTCTTGATCTGAAAATCAAACCTTCGTTTAACGCCATTAAAATATAACAAAGCTTTTCGTATGGTTTCTGGCGGAACTTTTAATACCCATGCCACACCCGCTGCAGCAACGGCATTTTCAACATTCATTAAACCCGGAAATCCGAAGTGTACTTTTTCGATGGTTTTCCCTGGAGTAACGATATCAAAAACATATAAACCATCTTTTATATCCAGATTGCGGGCATAAAAATCTGCTTCTCCTTCAAGGGAGTACGTGTACTGTTCTAATTCATGCCTGGTAAAACAGTTAAAATCCAGTCCTTCCCTGATTAAAAGCTTTCCTCCTTCAGGGATTTGGTTTGCAAATTGTTTAAAGGACTCTTTCAGGGTTTTCTTATCCCCGTATATATCCAGGTGATCAGCATCTATTGAAGTAATAACGGCCAGGTAAGGAAACAACTGTAAAAATGAACGGTCGAATTCATCGGCTTCCAAAACAACAAAATCACTTTTACCCAAAAGAAAATTAGTGTTGTAATTCTTCGAAATACCACCCAGGAATGCCGTACAATCTAAATCTGATTGTTTCAAGATATGTGCTATAATGGCGGATACGGTTGTTTTACCATGTGTTCCTGCTATCGCAATTCCTTTCGTGTCTTTTGTAATCAAGCCCAGAACTTCTGAGCGTTTCAAAATGTCATAGTTGTGTTTCCTGAAATAAATTAATTCACAATGGTTTTCCGGAATTGCCGGTGTATATATCACAAGTGTTTCGTTCTTGTTTTTCCTGTTTTTAAAATTCCCGGGGATTTGCCGGATATTGTCTGCGAAATGAATGTCACAGTTTTCATGTTTCAGCTCATCTGTTAAAAAGGTTGAAGTCCGGTCATATCCGGCCACATCAAATCCTCCGGCAATAAAATACCGGGCAAGGGCGCTCATTCCTATACCCCCGATACCTATTAAATACACTCTGGTAATTTTAGTTAAGTCCATTTTTTACTTCGTGTCAGTACTAGTCATTTATGGTCATTAGCTCCCTACCGCTCGACTGATTCAGTTGTTTTACTTTTGAATTTTGACTTTTATCTTCTCCTTTTTGCCAGTTTAATAATTTCTTCCGCAATTCTTTCCGCTGAATTTTTCAATGCCAGCTTCTTAATATTTTCCGACAGGATTTTTTTTTCTTTTTCATGATGAATTAATTCAAGCGCTCGCTTCATTAATTTCTCCACTGCATCGGAATCTTTAATAATGATTGCAGCATTTTTTTTCACCAGTGCCATCGCATTTCTGGTCTGATGATCTTCTGCAACGTTTGGTGAAGGCACAAGTATCGAGGGTTTACCTACAAGGCATAACTCTGATACAGTACCTGCTCCTGCTCTTGATACCACAACATCGGCAGCTGCATATGCAAAGTCCATTTTTGTTATAAAATCATATACTTTCAAATTACCCTTTTTATACTCTTTCGTTTTGTTTAGCGCTTCCTTGTAATAAAATTTTCCTGTTTGCCATACAATCTGGGCATCACTTCGTTCTATCTGTTCCAGTTGATACCATACACTTTCATTAATAGTCCGGGCACCTCCACTACCCCCAAGAATTAAAATCACCGGGAAATCTTTACTCAATCCAAAAAATTGCAAGGCTGCCTCCTTTTTACTATGCAAATGATCAAGATCCTGTCGTACAGGATTTCCTGTTAGGATAATTTTTTCCTTTGGAAAATATTTCTCCATTCCTGCATATGCCACGCAGATTTTCTCTGTTTTTTTCGACAAAAGTTTATTCGTAATCCCGGCATATGAATTTTGTTCCTGAATAAATGTTGGGATATCCAGGCTATTTGCAACCTTCAACGTAGGCCCGCTGGCAAATCCACCAACTCCAACCACTACATCAGGCTGGAAATCCTTTATTATTATTTTTGCTTTTCTCAAGCTTTTCAATAATCGAAGAAAGAAGTTAAAGATCCTGAATGAAAATTTACGATCCAACCCAATTACCGGAAGAGCTGTAATTTCATAACCCGCTTCAGGCACTTTTTTCATTTCCATTTTATTTTCCGCCCCGACAAAAAGTATTTTGATACCCTGATCCAATTCCTTTAAGGCATTAGCGATAGAAATAGCCGGAAAGATATGACCGCCGGTTCCGCCGCCGCTAATGATTATTTTAATCTTATGTTGAGACCGGTTCTGCATCCATTTGATCTTTTTCAATTCCCCTGCTAACACTTAAAATGATACCAAAAGCAATACTGGTAAAGAGCAGACTGGAGCCGCCCATACTTACCAGAGGGAGCGTTTGACCTGTGACCGGAAACAGATTGACAGCCACAGTCATATTTACCATTGCCTGAAAGACAATGGTAATAACTAATCCTATTGCAAGAAATGCCGGAAAAGTCCGGGTACTTTTTTTAACAATTACACCCGCCCTGTATAATAAAAAAAGATAAGCAAACAGTATTGGCAACCCACCAAATATCAATCCGTATTCTTCAATAATAATCGCAAAAATAAAATCGGAATAAGGATTTGGTAAAAAATTTCTCTGAACACTTTTACCGGGTTTTTTTCCGAATAATCCTCCTGTAGCTATAGCTATTTTTGATTGTTCAACCTGATAATTTTCTTTACTTTCGCCACTTATGTAATCTTCAATTCTATTTTTCCAGGTACTTATTCTTCCTTCTCTGTCTATTAAAAGGGCTCCTCCGATAAAAAGTGAAACAACCAAAACACCAATTCCCGCGAAGGCAAAAAGATGTTTAATACTGATTCGGCCGATAAACATTAAAATGATGGAGGTGCCGAACAAGATCAAAGCCGTGGAAAGGTTTGCCGGCAGGATGAGCACGCAAACAAGAATCACAGGAACCATAATTGGAACAAAGGCCTCCTTATAGCTTTTTATTACCTGCTGTTTAAGGGAAAGAGCCCTTGCGATATACATGATCAGGGCTAATTTTGCAAAATCTGAAGTTTGAATTGTAAATCCAAGTCCCGGGAGTGTCAACCACCTGGAAGCCTGGTTAAAGCTTGTTCCTGCCAACAAGGTTACAAATAATAATGGGATGACAAGATAAAGGAAAACCTGGGAAAGGCGGGAATAATACTTATACGGTATTAAATGGGTTATAAAAATAATCAATATTCCAACAAAAAGGATTACGCTATGTCTTATCAGATAATAGGTTGTGTTACCTCCCATTCGCTGGTAAGCCAGCGTACCGGTTGAACTGTAAACGGCAAGAATGGAGAAAATAGATAAAATAAAAATTACCGCCCAAATGATCCGGTCTCCTTTAACATATTTCCCAAATCTTTCTCTCATATTTATAGTTCCCTTACTGCCTGTTTAAACTGACGTCCGCGATCTTCATAATTTTCAAACAAATCAAAACTGGCACACGCCGGTGATAATAAAACAGTATCACCCTTTTTTCCTAAATAATAAGCCGTCTTTACTGCTTCGGCCATTGAATTGGTATCTACAATGGTTTCAACAGCTTCGGAAAAAGCCTTATGTATTTTTGAATTATCTTTTCCAAGACATATGATAGCCTTAACTTTTCCCTTTACCAGGCCCATTAGGACTGAATAGTCATTCCCTTTATCTATACCCCCAACAATCCAGATTATTTTTCCAGACATGCTTTCCAAAGCATACCAGGTAGAATTTATATTAGTAGCCTTCGAATCGTTAATAAACCGGATACCAAAAACTTTAATTACTGTCTCCAGCCTGTGCTCAACACCCTGAAAATCCCTGAGGCTTTCCCTGATGATTTCCTTTCGGATATTCAAAATATTACCTGCTATTGCAGCAGCCATTGAATTGTAAGTATTATGTTTCCCTGCTAAGGCTAGATCGTGTATTGACATGGCAAATTTTTTGTTTTTATATATTACTTGTATTTGATCTTTATTTATGAAAGCGGCTTGATTTTCTTTCTTTCTAATTGAGAAAGGAAGAGTAGCTGCTTGTAGTTTTCTCTTTTTCAATTCATCAAGAATAATTTCATCATCGGAGCAATAAATAAAAAAATCATTCTCTCCCTGATTCCGGATAACCCTGAACTTCGATTCAACATATTGGCTCATCTCGTAACCATACCGGTCTAAATGATCCGGAGTAATATTCAGCAGAATGGCAATTTCTGCTTTAAAATCATACATTCCGTCGAGTTGAAAACTGCTTAATTCGATAACTAAATAATCAAAATCATTTTCGGCTATTTGCAACGCCAGGCTTCTTCCCACATTCCCGGCTATTCCCACGTTTAAACCCGCTTTTTCCATCATGTGGCAGATAAGGAAAGTAGTTGTTGTTTTCCCGTTACTACCTGTGATACATACTTTTCGTGCGTGGGAATAGCGACCGGCAAACTCAATTTCAGAAATCACCTTAATACCCTTGTTTTTAACCCTTGCTATTATGGGGGCATTTTCCGGAATACCCGGGCTTTTCACTATTTCAGTTGCGTTAAGGATAAGGTGTTCAGAATGTTTCCTTTCTTCCCAATCTATACCGTGCTTGTATAGAACGCTTTTATATTTTTCCTTAATCTGTTCAATCTCGCTGATAAAAACTTCCAATCCTTTTTTCTTCGCCAATATAGCTGCTCCAACCCCGCTCTCTCCTGCACCTAAAATGACGAGTCTATTCTTCATTAACAATTGACTTTTTGTAACTACTTAGTTTTCAAGAATCTCATTTTTATGATGTGTTATACGTTATAGGTTAAAAGTTATAAGTTCATATGCATTATATGCGCTTCTGCAAACTGCCCGCCCGAACGTACCGTTCGGTACGGGCGGGGAGACTGCTGGCTTACGACTTATAATTGTTTTAAGGCCAAGGTTTTAGCCCTCAGTTTCAGAGTTATTAACATATAACTTATAACATATAACTTATAACTTATAACATTTCATATCATCCCGTTTCTTTTCCTCCCAACAAACCGATTAGTTACAACATTTTAACTATTAACATTAAATCCTACCTTATCTTTAAAGTTACAATTGTTATCACAGCCAGCAATATTCCAACAATCCAAAACCTTGTTACTATTTTGGGTTCCGGATAACCCTTTTTTTGATAATGATGGTGCAATGGAGCCATTAAAAAGATCCTTTTCCCTTTGCCGTACTTTTTTTTGGTTCGTTTAAAATAACTCACCTGGATAAGCACGGAAAGGCTCTCCGTCAGAATAATTCCACAAAGAATTGGAATTAGCAGTTCCTTCCTGATTATTATTGCAAACACAGCAATAATACCTCCAAGCGAAAGGCTTCCGGTATCACCCATGAAAACCTGGGCAGGATAGGAATTATACCATAAAAAGCCAATCGTTGCACCGATAAGCGCACTTGCAAATATTAACAGTTCTCCTGTATTGGGGATATACATAATATTCAGGTAATCGGAATAAATCATATTACCCGATAAATAAGCAAGAATACCCAGGGTTGTTCCTATGATAGCAGTGCTTCCTGTCGCGAGTCCGTCCAGTCCGTCCGTAAGATTAGTTCCATTTGAAACTGCTGTTATAATGAATATCGTGACAATTACAAAAACCAGCCATGCCCATTGCTTGCTTTTTTCACCCAGGAAAGCAACCAGATAAGTATAATCAAATTCATTATTTTTAATAAAAGGTATGGTCGTTTTGGTACACTTTACATCACGGGTCACGTAAGCAGGAATTTCTTGTACTTTCCCACCTTGTTCAACATAGCCTACGACCTCTTTTGTTTCGTCTATTTCTATTCTTTCCCTGACAAATACATCATCACTTAGATACATGGTGACACTAACAACCAAACCTAAAATAACCTGCCCCATGATTTTAAATTTACCGGCAAGGCCTTCCTTATTTTTCTTAAATATCTTGATATAATCATCCAGAAAACCAACAAATCCAAGCCAGATAGTAGTTACAAGCATCAATATAACATATACATTCCCCAGATCACCAAATAATAATGTTGGTATGATAATCGAAGCCAATATGATAATGCCACCCATTGACGGGGTTCCTTTTTTCCGGTAAAATTCTTCCAGTCCTAAATCCCTGACAACTTCACCAACCTGTTTCCTGCGGAGGTAATTGATTAACCTTTTCCCGAAGAGCAGGGAAATAATTAAAGATGTAATGATGGCCATTGCCGACCGGAAGGAAATATATTTAAACATTCCAGCTCCGGGGACATCCAGAGAATCCAAAAAATCGAACAAATAGTAAAACATAAATTTCCTACAAATATTTGGTTATTTATTCGTCTCTTATTCCAATAAACTTGTACCGTAGGCATTCCTTCGGAAGAATATTGGAACAATGGAATTATGGAGTATTGTTTTCTACACAAATGAATCTTCCCAACTTGCCTGCCCAATTATTCCATTATTCTATCATTCTCCCAAAAGGAAGCTTTGGCACATTATCTCATCATCCCATCATTCCACTATTCCATTACTCCATTATTCCGAAGCATTTCCCTAATCACCTCTCTGTCATCAAAATGATGTTTAACCCCATCGATTTCCTGATATGATTCATGCCCTTTGCCGGCCACGAGAATAATATCATCTTTTTGAGCCATAAGGCATGCTGTTTTAATTGCTTCCCTGCGATTATTAATCATGATTACCTTCGAATTGTATTTTCTTTCAACGCCTTTTAACATATCTGCAAATATTCTATCCTGGTCTTCGGTTCTGGGATTATCGGAAGTAAGAATTAATTTATCACTTTTCTCAACTGCTACTTTAGCCATCAAAGGGCGCTTGGTTTTATCACGGTCTCCCCCAGCACCAACAACAGTGATAAGAAGTTGATTTTTTTGTCGAACCTGGTTTATTGTTCTCAGAACATTTGTCAATGCATCAGGTGTATGTGCATAATCAATTATGGCCGTAATTCCTCCTTTCAACTTCAGTATCTCGAATCTTCCGGGTACTGATTTCAGGTTACTCAGGGTTTTCAGGATCTCCACCTGTTCCTGATCCAGCAACATGGCAGCTGCATAAACAGCAAGAATATTATAGGCATTGAATTCACCAACAAAACGGGTCCATAATTCCGTGTTATCAATATTCAAAAACATCCCGTCAAAATGGCTTTCAATAACTTTGCATTTAAAATCGGCAAGGGTTTTCATTGCGTAGGTCTTTGTCCATGCCTTCGTATTCTGAATTACTATTTTCCCATTTCTGTCATCTGCATTTGTCAATGCAAAAGCCTTTGTATCCAGTCCGTCGAAAAACTTTTGCTTCGTCTTTAAATATTCATGAAAATTTCTATGGTAGTCAAGGTGGTCGTGCGATAGGTTTGTAAATATTCCTCCTGCAAATTGCAGACCTGCTGTACGATTCTGACTGAGAGCATGAGAACTGACTTCAATAAAACAATATTCGCATCCCTGCTTTAGCATCTCATTCAATAAGCTGTTAATCTGAATAGGATCCGGAGTAGTGTATGTTGTTTCAGAGGCTATATTATGAATGTAGTTTTTAATGGTTGAGATCAAGCCTGTTTTATATCCTAAATTCTTAAATAACCTGTAAAGTAAGGTTGCTGTGGTGGTTTTGCCATTCGTGCCGGTGATACCAATAAGTTTTAATTTTGAGGAGGGATTATCAAAAAAATTACAAACCATTCTGCCAAGCAACTCACTGGTATTTTCAACTTTTACATACGCAACACCAGGTTGTTTCGATTCAGGCAGTTTCTCACATACAATAATTCTTGCTCCATTTTGTATGGCATCCTGTATGTAATCATGCCCGTCTGCCTGAGTGCCTCTTACGGCAACAAATAAGTGATCCGGTTCCACTTTTCTGGAATCGAATTGAATGGCCGGAACAGAAGTACTTCCGGCACCCAATACCTTTTCGACTTTTAGTCTTTGTAATATTTGATCCAGATCTTTCATAAATAACCTCAGCAAAACAGGATTTACACAAAACTCATTTCAAGAATAATGCTTGTTCCCCGGTTTATTAAAGTCCCCGGTGGTATGGACTGGCTTTTAACCTTGCCTCTTCCTTTCACGATCACTTTTAAGCCGGCATTTTCAAGTAAATACAATGCATCTTTCATACCCATTTCCACAACATTTGGTACAAACTCATCTCTGACTTGTAAATTTTCAAGCTCGATAAAAGAATCCCTTTTGGTAGTGATAACCCAATCCGAAATAATTTCTTTCCCATTCTTATTTATCCCCATTGTTTTTAAAACGACCATCAGATCCTGGTAGTTCCCGTTTTTTGAATACGGAGGATCAATAACCCTTTGTTTAAAATCATCAAACCCATTCTGCAAGGATAAATTTATAGCATATACCTTGTCAGCAATCTCCTTAAAAACAGGTCCTGCAACCAAATTCCCATAATACACAGAATTGGAAGGGGAATTTACAACAACAATACATGAGTATTTTGGATTATCAGCCGGGAAATAACCGACAAATGAGGCCTGATAAGAAATTTTTGATTCCAACTTATATCCATACTTTTCATTCGCTATTTGTGCCGTACCCGTTTTACCTGCTATCTTTACACTGGAGTTTTTCAGGTTTGTTGCTGTACCGTTCTCAACCACACCTTCCAGCAATTGTTTCACTTTTTCAATCGTCTCGCCTGAACAAATAGATGGATTCAATACTTTTATATCAAAGGATCTTAAAGTTTCCCCATGATAACGGATTTCCCTTACGAAACTTGGTTTTACCATCTTTCCATTATTAGCAACTGCATTATAAAAGGCAAGAATTTGCAAGGGGGTTAATCTTATCTCATATCCATGAGAAATCATCGGCAATGAAATGCCGGACCATAATTTATCACCGGGATATTTTATCTCAGGCGTTCCCTCACCTTTGATTTCAACACCTAATTTTTCGTTCAGATTCATTGAATAGAGGCGATCGATAAAATGATGTTCACGTCCTTTATAGTTTTCGTTTATAATTTTCGATATTCCCACATTTGAAGAAACCTCAAATGCCTGTTTAACAGTAATTTTTCCATAACCTCCCTTTCGGGTATCACGAACAATTTTGTCATAATACTTGATTTCACCATTTCCTGTATCGACGGTATCATCTAAATGGATCACTCCGTCTTCCAGGGCAACAATTAAGGATGCCAATTTAAACATTGAACCAGGCTCGGTACTTTCACCAATGGCATAATTGTATAATTCCCTGTATATTCCATTCTTGTCCTTTTCAAGGTTAACAATAGCCTTTATGTCCCCGGTTTGTACCTCCATTAATACCGCTGTACCATGATGGGCATCATGTTTCATCAACTGCTTTAAAAGTGCACTTTCGGCAACGTCTTGTATATTTACATCGATGGTAGTAACCATATCATTGCCATCTTTGGGTTCAACCTCATTGCCATCCTTAACAGGCATCCATATATTACCGGAAAGCTTTTGCATTAAACGAATTCCTTTAGCTCCTTTCAGTTCATGATCATAAGCTCCTTCTATTCCAACCACATTACCTGAATTCCCCCGGGTTAGATAACCAATCGTCCTTGAAGCCAAATTGTGATGGGGAAGGATCCTCCTGTTCACTTGTTCATAAATAAACCCGCCCCTGTATTTTCCCATACGGAAAATTGGAAACCTTTTCAGTTCCTGGAGTTGATTATAATCCACTCTTCTTTTAATCAGGTGATACCGTTCTCCATTTCTTCTCGAAGTAATCAGTTCTTTTTTATATTCGGATGGTGTTTTATCTTTGAATAATCCGTAAAGGCAGTAGGCCAGGGAATCGACTTTCTCACTAAAAACTTTCTGCGGCATAGCTGTGCTTTTTAAGTCCATACGGATTTCATAATAAGGAATAGAACTGGCCAGGAGACGGTTGCCTGAAGAATAAATATCCCCCCTGTTTGAATCAATGGTAATATCCTTAAGGGTTAAACTCTGGGCTTTTTGACTAAGTTCCTGCCCTTTCACGAAGTTTAGAAATAATATCTTTCCAACGATGCTTAATGCAAGAAGAAAAATAACCAGGTATACGATTCCAACCCTCCAAACTATGTCTTGTTTCAGCGACATCCTAAAACATTTAATGAATTTCAATTATTTTCGGTGGTTTCTTCAATTCTTCCAACTCCAGGTTCTTTCTTTTTACCAGTTTAGTTACTTCGGATTGTTTACTGATAAACATTAACTCTGCCGAAGTGGTAATGGCTTCCGACCTAAGTTCCCTAACCTCATTTTGTAATTCAACTGTTTTTCGAACCACCTTTTCAGCATGATACCGGTTGCCAATGTATATTAAAATCAACAAGGTCAGGAAGATAATATAAGGCAATTGTTTAATAACCGCTTCCCGCGTTAGCAGGCTTCCATCAATCAGACCCCGGACAGACATCCTTTTGCTTTCGGTCTGCTCTTTTTGTTCATCGATAAATTCAATGCTTTTCTTTCCCCTAACCATGGTTGCATTATTCAATTTCGTCGTGCTATTCTCAACTTGGCACTTCTTGCTCTGCTGTTTCTAATTATTTCCTCCTTCCCAGGAATAATTACTTTTTTGTTTACCTGGTCAAAAGGTGTTTCAACATTACCGTAAATGTCTTTTTCCGCTTCTCCCTCGAATTTTCCTTTCCTGATAAAATTCTTTACCAGCCTGTCTTCGAGAGAGTGATAAGTTATCACCACCAGGCGTCCATCCGTTCTTATAAGATCGACGGTCTGATAAAGCATTTGCTTCAGGTTTTCCAGTTCCTGATTCACCTCAATCCTCAATGCCTGAAAAACTTTAGCCAAATATTTGTTTTCATACGATTTCGCGACACAAGACTTAATAATACTGATGAAATCCTTAATCTTATCAATTTCATTATTCGTCCGGTAGTTTACGATTGTTTCTACCAGTTTTTTACTGTTATGAATTTCGCCGTATTTCAAAAACACATTTTCAAGTCTTTCTTTTGTGTACGTTTTCAATACAATCTTTGCTGTGAGCTTGCCTTTTCTATTCATCCTCATATCAAGCAAGCCACCTTTAGCAAAGGAGAATCCCCTTTCTTCAACATCAAAATGATGGGAAGATACTCCCAGATCCGCAATCAACCCGTCAATTTTATTTATTCCGTAATACTTCAGGTTATTTTTTAAAAACCTGAAATTTTGGTTTAAAAACAAAAACCGGTCGCTTTGAATTACATTCTTTTTGGCATCCTCATCTATATCAAATGCGATTAAACGTCCCGTAGTCAACCTTCTTAAAATTTCTTTCGAATGCCCTCCTCCACCAAAAGTAACATCAACATATATCCCTTCCGGCTTTACCATTAGCCCGTTTATGCTTTCTTTCAGAAGCACAGGAATGTGGTACTCAAATCTCATCCTTTTCTTCTAATGAACCACCCATAATCTTCTCTGCCAATAATGCAAACTCATCTTCATTTTCAACCATGGTTTCATAAAGATGTTTCGCCCAGATTTCAATCTTTCCAACCTGACCAGCTAATACCACTTCTTTCTGTATATCAACTGATTCCATAAGACGCTTCGGTATCAGCATTCGATTATTACTATCTAAAACCAGTTCAGCCGTTCCCCTGTAAAAATTCCTTAGAAATTTGTTGTGTTCCTTATTATAGGAATTTATCTTATCCCGGATGATTTTATTTTGTCTTTCCCACTCATCCATTGGATATAAAACCAGGCATTTCTCGAAAATGTCTTTTTTTACAACAAATTTATCCTGAACAGGCGTTGACATTTGCTTTTTAAACGATGCCGGAAGCATAATTCTTCCTTTTGCATCTACCTTACAAATATGATCTCCAATGAAACTTGCCATGAAAAAATGAATTAAACAGGTAAAAATATATAAAAATTTACCACTTTTTACCACTTTTTCCCATTTTTTCCCACTTTGTTGAAAACTTTTAAAAAAAAATTAAATATTTGACAACTAAATCATTTAAACTTTCTAATGCAGCAATAATTCAGTATTCAATGAATATTCATGATTTTTTAATAATTTTAAGGTTGAAAAAATTAATTTTCAATTACTCTTACCCACATTTCGATGGAAGGCAATGAAGAGAAGGTTAAGGTTCAACACATTGATATTGATCAGGTTTTCAGAAATAAAAACCCGAAATTGTATCAACTTATACCACGATTTGTCATTCGTTATCTGAAACGGATCCTTCATCAGGATGAAATCAATAAATTCCTGGAGAAAAGCGGGCATTTACAGGGACTTGAATTAATCAATGAAGCTCTGAAGTTCTTAAATACAAAGTATAAAGTTTTTGGTCTTGAAAACATTCCGAGAGAGGGAAGGTTTATTTTTGTTTCCAATCATCCCCTTGGTGGGCTTGACGGATTGGTTTTTATGAAAGAAGTCGGAAAGATCTTTCCCGATTTGAAATTTCCGGTTAATGATCTGTTATTGAATTTGGGGAATCTTGAATCCGTTTTTCTTCCCATCAATAAACATGGGGCTCAGGCAAGAGAAGCTGTTCGGCTAATAGAGGATGCTTATGCTTCAGATTGTCAGATATTGTATTTTCCCGCGGGATTATGTTCAAGAAAAATTTCAGGAACCATAAAGGATATAGACTGGAAAAAGCATTTTATTGCAAAAGCCATTGAACATAAAAGAGATATTATTCCAGTACATTTTTCCGGCCGGAATTCAAATTTCTTTTATAATCTGGCAAATCTGAGAACTTTTTTGGGTATTAAATCAAACATTGAAATGATTTATCTTCCTGATGAAATGTTTAAACAAAAAGATAAAGAGATCATTGTAAAATTCGGGAAACCTATTTCATATAAAGAATTTGATCAAGTGCTGAATCACCGGCAATGGGCTGACAGGGTAAAGCAACTGGTGTATGCATTGGGAAAAGATGAGATCATTCCATTAAAGACTATTTAAATTTCAAGGTGCCACATATAATTCCTATTTTTAGATTTAATTTAACATATCTTCATGGAAAAAATAGTTTCACCGGTCTCCCGATACGACCTTAAAGCGGAATTAACGGAAGATAAATTTGTTCGTAAAACAAATTACGGTAACAAAGAAGTTTACATATTCACTCACCACGATTCACCAAACCTGATGAGGGAAGTAGGCAGGTTAAGAGAACTATCATTCAGAATGGCTGGAGGAGGTACCGGAAAAGCAATTGATATCGACAAATATGATACCTCTGATGATCCCTATGGGCAATTAATTGTCTGGGACCCGGTTGAAAAAGAAATATTGGGAGGATACCGGTTCTTTTTTTGCTGGAAGTCCAAAGAAGGTCGTGAAGTAGCAAAAAAGCTGGCCATGTCCCGTTTGTTTAGATTTTCGGAAAAATTTATTCAGGAATATTTCCCAAACCTGATTGAATTTGGAAGATCTTTTGTACAACCTGCATATCAATCAACAGCAGGATCGAGAAAAGGACTTTACGTTTTAGACAATTTATGGGACGGACTTGGGGCTTTGACTGTTGACAATCCTGAGATAAAATATTTTTTCGGAAAAATAACGATGTATCCTCAATTCAACAAGGAAGCCAGGAACTTGATCCTATTTTTCTTTGATAAGTATTTTAAGGATGATGAAAACCTGGTAACACCAATCGAACCACTGAAATTGGAATTCGACAGAAAAAAGCTCAATTCCATTTTTCACGGAAAAACATATCTTGAAGATTATAAAATTCTTTCGCAGAGTGTTAGGGATACAGGAGAAAATATTCCTCCCTTATTTAACACCTATATGAATCTTTCTCCAACGATGAAAGTATTCGGAACGGTAATCAACAAAGGATTTGGAAATGTTCAGGAGACAGGAATTATGATAACCCTAAAAGATATGTATACTTCGAAGCTAAGGTATTTTACCTCCTACCGTAAAGATTATGAATTTCCATCACAATAAGAATTGGAAGAATGGAATGGTGGATACTAGTCAATAAGCTCTCTTATCCCTGCCTTCGATAAAATTTATAAAAGAAGTATTAACCACTTTATTTCCGCCAGGAGTTGGATAATCTCCGGTAAAATACCAATCGCCCAAATCATTTGGACAAGCCTGGTGAAGATTTTCAATAGATTGGTAAATTATTTTTATTTCAGCATTAATGTCGGGAGTCTTTAGCATACGGGCAATCATGCCGGAGATTTCATTTGGACTAAAAGGTTTATATATTTCCGTCACAAAATTTTTTATCTCTTCCTTGGGAAGGTGTTCCTGTACTTTCGACTGTTTATATACCTCGTTGATTATATTTTCCCGTCCCGTTTCTTTCAATAGCTCAATCGCAGCTTTGAAGGCGATAAAATCTCCCAGCTTAGCCATATCAATACCATAACAATCCGGATACCGTATCTGGGGAGATGACGACACGATCACTATTCTCTTTGGATTCAGCCGATCTAAAATTTTAATGATACTCATCTTCAGGGTTGTGCCACGAACAATGGAATCATCAATAATAACAAGATTGTCAACTTTCTGATTAACAGTGCCATATGTAATATCGTATACATGACCCACTAAATCCTCCCTTCCCTCATCACCAGCAATAAATGTTCTTAATTTTACATCCTTGATTGCAATCTTTTCTACCCTGGGTCGAAGGGACAAAATTTTTTCCAGATCCTCCGGGAATTTATTCTTACCCAGAGCAATAATTTTTTCTTTTTTAACCCCTGATAAATAATTCTCCAATTCCTTTATCATACCATAAAAGGCAGATTCTGCAGTGTTTGGAATATAGGAAAAGACTGAATTTTCAAGATCATAGTTTATCACTTTTAAAATGTCAGGTGTAAGAAGTTTTCCCAGTTTTTTTCTTTCCCTGTAAATATCTTCATCACTACCTCTTGAAAAGTATATCCTTTCAAAAGAACATGATTTTCTTTCAGCAGGTTCTCGAACTTTTTCAATTGTAACTTCCCCCGATTGTTTAACAATAAAAGCAAAACCCGGGGGAATTTCCTGAACTTTTTCCACATTAAGATTCATGACGGTTTGAATGACCGGACGCTCCGATGCTACCATTGCAATTTCCTCATCATAGTAATAAAAAGCCGGCCGGATACCCCAGGGATCTCGTACAACAAATGCATCACCGTGACCTATCAGTCCAGCCATAGCATATCCCCCATCCCAATCGCGACTTGCATTTGACAAAACTTCTGACACATTGAGATTTTTCTCAATAAGGTAAGAAATTTCCTTATTCATGTATCCCTGTTTCTTGTATTTACGGAATAAATCCTGTATTTCCTCATCAAGGTAATGGCCTAACTTTTCAAGGATGGTTACGGTATCGGAATAATCTTTGGGATGCTGACCGATTTCAATTAAAACATCAAATAATTCATCGACATTTGTCAGGTTAAAATTTCCGGCAAGAACCAGATTTCTGGACTTCCAGTTATTCTCGCGTACAACCGGATGGACTAATTCAATATTATACCTTCCGTAAGTTCCATAACGCAAATGTCCAAGAAACAGCTCCCCTGCAAAGGATAAATTCTCCTTTGCCCAATGTGAATCCTTTAATAGATCCGGATTTTGAAATTCAGTATTCCGGAATTCATTATTAATCCGGTCAAATATATCCTGTATGGAATTGCTTTGATTCGAGCGAAATCGATGTATATATTTTTTACCCGGTTGCAATTCTAATTTAATGCATACAACTCCTGCTCCATCCTGGCCCCGGTTATGTTGCTTTTCCATAAGGAGATACAGCTTTTGAAGGCCATATTTCCAGGAACCGTACTTTATCTGATAATATTCAAGGGGTTTTAACAAGCGGATCAGAGCAATCCCACACTCATGTTTAATGATATCGCTCATTCAAATATTCATTTAACTGCAAAAGGGAATAAAACTAACCTGATTAATTACCTTCGGTGATCTCCACTTCGTTCCGGTTCATGAATTAATCAAAAAGACAAAAGGCTAAAGATAAATAATTATTAAGAATAACCCGACCCATCATAACAATGAGTACATAATCTTTCTTTTGGTAAGCCAACAGCATTTACCAGATCATTTAATTGTTGATATTTTAAGGTTGTTAATTTTAATCGTTTCCTGATACATTCTATCATTTCCTTATTTTTTTCTGAACCAGACTGTACATATTCCTCAAGGTTTTTATCACCCGTTCCTTCTATTTCATAAATTGCTTTCCTTGCTGCTAATTCCAATGCAGATCTTGAAGCGGAAAAATTTAAAAACTTACATGGGAAGCAAAGAGGAGGGCAAGCAATCCGCATATGAATTTCTTTTACTCCAAAATCATGAAAAATCTGAACATTATCTTTTAATTGTGTTCCTCGGACAATTGAGTCGTCACAAAAGACCAATTTTTTCTTTTCAATTAGTTCCCTGATGGGTATTAATTTCATTTTGGCAACCAGATCCCTTACTTCCTGGTTGCTGGGCATAAAACTCCTTGGCCAGGTAGGAGTATACTTTACATATGGTCTCATATAAGGTATGCCTCTTTTTTTGGCATACCCGATTGCATGGCCAATACCTGAATCAGGAATGCCCGAAACATAATCAACGTCAACATCATCTTTTTCGGCAAGTGCAGCTCCACAATTATACCTGGTTTGTTCAACATTTATTCCTTCATAATACGCCGGTGGATATCCGTAATAAACCCACAGGAAAGCACATATTTGCATTTTATCTCCAGGTTTATTCATTTGTTCATAACCCTCAGGGGATATAAAAATTATCTCACCAGGACCTAAAAACCTTTCAATTTTATACCCAAGGTTTGGAAGACTGCTTGATTCGGAACAGACCGCAACTGCACCATGCTTTTTGCCTAAAATTATTGGAGTTCTACCCAGTTTATCCCTTGCTGCGAAAAGACCTTGTTTATTGAGAATTAACAAAGACACCGACCCCTTTATCTTTTCGAAAACATTTTTTATTCCATTAATAAACGTGTCTTCTTCATTAATAAGCATTGCAACCAATTCTGATGGATTTATCCCTTCTTCGCCCGTTTCGGAAAAATGCCATTTTTTTCGAAGGGTATCCCTTTCAAGTTCCTTCATGTTGGCTATTTTCCCAACCGTAACAATGGCAAATTTCCCCAGATGAGAGTTGATTAAAATCGGTTGCGATTCAGTATCACTAATCACTCCTATCCCACTATTCCCTTTAAACTCATTCATATCTGGTTCGAATTTCGTCCTGAAATAAGAATCCTCAATATTATGAATCTTCCTGACAAATCCTCCTGAATTCAGGACAGCCATGCCTCCTTTGCGAGTGCCCAGATGAGAATGGTAATCAGTGCCATAAAACAGATCATTTACACAATCCTTTTTAGATATAGTTCCAAAAAATCCTCCCATATAAAATATATTTTAGGGGTCAATTTATCACAATTTGAACAAAATTCCCTCACCGGACTATAATATTATTTCCATAATTTATCAACAAAACAATGAAGATGCAAAAAAACAGGAGATACTAATCGGGCCCGGTCTAATTCAGATCAGGAAAATTTATTACATCGGGTACAATGTATGCATTGGGAAATTTCCGAAGGACCCTTTTAAACATTTTCCGGGCTTCAAGCTTGGTCCTGAAATCACCAACACGTACTTTGTAAAAAGGTGTTTGGTATTTTATATAGGCTTCTTTATCAGGAAAATAGGATAAAAATTTAGCTTTTGCTTCATTTGCATTATCCCGGGAGCTTCTGCCTGATCCGAAGAATATCTGGATTCGAAAGCCTGGTATTCCTTTTTGTTCTTTATTAAATTCGATATGACGATGAATCAAAGTTTCAAGGCGTGGATCCTGATATATGGTTAATTCACCTTTTTTGAAATCCTTTTCCTGAAAATAAGTCTTAATTTCCTCAGAAGATACAGTGCGGTTTTGAGCAACAAGGTTCAGAGACAGAATTGAAAAAAAAGCAATTAGAAATATTCCTTTCATATCAGAATATTACAAATTCGGTTGCATACTTAAAATAGGAATGGGCGAATGATTGACCAACTGTTGAGCGGTTGAGCTAACACCTATTTTTACCGGAGTCCCTCTTTGATTGCTTACGATAGATATCAGGTCTGCATCAGTATGAACGGCATATGAAATGGTTAAATCAACAATATCGCTTCCATACCTTGAGGCACGGATTACTTTAACATTATGTTTGTCGATATATTGAAATACCTGATCAGCATATCTCGTTAATCTTTCCTTGATATCTTTTCTTTTTGTTGACCGTACATCTACAATATGAACCTCAGCACCTAACGAAAACGCAATTTCAGTAGTAAACGGTACTTTCTTTCTTGTCTCACGGTGAGAATCAATTGGCAGAATAATCTTTTTTATGCTTTTTTTCCTGAAGCCTGTTCTAACGGTTAATATCGGACAGGGAGCCTTCGAGACAACGCGGTAGGCATTGCTTCCAAGCCAAAATTCCTCAAAACCGGATACACCATGGGTGCCCATAATGATCAGATCGGTTTTATCCTTTTTAGCCTGGTTTATTATCCCTTGATAAATTTTTCCCCTTGCAATTATATAATCAAACTTCCCACCACCTGTATATTTTGATCTGTTTTTTTTAACTATCTCTTTACAGAAATCTTCAACTGTCTTTCCATATTTAGTGTCCGGTTTCTTTAGAATAAAAGGTTGGTCATAATTTTTCGTTTTTCTTATATGAATAATTCTTAAACTTGAACCAAGATTATTGGCAAAAACAATTGCATTTTTAAATGCATTCATAGAATCTTTGGAGAAATCGATTGGAACAAGGATATTTTTCATTGCAGTTTTTTTAAATTTTCCGAATTGATTTACAACCAAATATAAGAATTATTTTTCTACTATGCTGCTGTATCTGCATGAACTTTCTTTTACTTCGTCTGATGGATTTTTAAATTATTATGGAAATTCCTTAAAAATCAATACTTCGTCTATTTCCTTAACAGGTATGGTCATGGTAAAAATACCGGACCTGACCTTTAAAAATCCTTTTATTTCAAGGTTAACTCTTCGGCTGGCAAGTATGTTTAATACAGAAAAAAACGAACTTAGCAGATTATTCATCTCCATTTCCAGGCTCAAGGTATAAATATCTTTTGACTTTCCCGGGATCAGGACCTGATCAACATTTCTTATCTTGCCCAGATAATGTTCATTTAAGGATACATCCAGATCGATGGTGGTAACTTTGAATTTTTTATTATTCGGATTTTCAATGGGTAGCAATACTTCCAGGTTTATTTCGGAAGCTCTTAATCGATTTATCCGCAATCCGGTTGGACTGCCGACTTTTACTTCTTCAAAGTTAGAGCATGCAGTGACAATGATTACAAATAAACAAAAGCCGGATAAAAACGGTAACCTGGGTTTCCTCATTTCTAAACTTTATACCTCTATTTCTTTCATTAACTCTTCCGTTACCTCAAGGTTATGATATACATTTTGAACATCGACATCTTCTTCAAATTCTTCAATCATTTTCAGAACTTTTAAAGACAATTCCAGATCCAATGTTTTGGTATTATTAGGGATTCGTTGTAATTCAGCATTCTCTGGCCGGATTCCCATTTCTCCCAATTTCCTCTCAACGTTACTAAAATCTTCCAAAGAAGTGGTAATAATAAATACTTCCTCTTCAATCTCAAATTCTTCTACCCCGGCATCAATGATTTCGAGTTCGAACTCTTCAGGGTCAATATCTTCTTTGGGAACTGTAATCACACCTTTCCT
>JABUBO010000153.1_pt1 | contig 20513 bp, 18 predicted proteins | sample 7240361 | NCBI WGS metagenome assembly JABUBO01 (sample SAMN07256346, study PRJNA390944) | subsurface metagenome | isolation source: Methane hydrate marine sediment | place: Pacific Ocean: Eastern North Pacific, ODP site
TGTTGCCTGGAGTCACCGCTACCCCAGCTTCATTAAGCAACTTGTCGGCAAAATCCATAGAGGTGTAACCTTGAGGGACACTCGCCCAAATATAGAAAGTAGCTTTAGGAACTCGCGCTCTCATCCCTACCTGATTAATAACTTGTATTAACTTATCTCGGCGGCATTGCAAAATAGCATTGTGCTCTGAAATATGCTCCTGAGAGCTATTCAGAGCCTTTATGGCAGCATGCTGGATTGCCTGAGGAACACCTGAATCCAGATTGGACTTCACTCGAAACAACGCATTTATCGTTTCAGCATTGCCTACCGCCATCCCTATTCGCCAGCCAGTCATATGGTAGGTTTTTGATAAAGAATGAAATTCCACTCCTACTTCCCTAGCTCCAGAGGCTTGCATGAAACTCGGTGGCTTATAGCCATCAAAGGCAACCTCAGTGTAGGCAGCATCGTGACATATTGCCAGACTATGCTGCTTGGCAAAGGAAACTGCTTTCTCAAAGAAATCAAACTCAGCAGTAGCACCGGTGGGATTATTGGGATAGTTTAGCCACATGAGTTTTGCTCGCCTAGCTATATTCTCGGGGATAGTTTCAAAATCAGGCAAGAAATCGTTTTCCTCCTTCAAAGGCATGAAGTACGGTTCACCACCAGCCAACAGGGTTCCCATACTGTAAACAGGATAGCCTGGGTCAGGCACTAAAGCTATATCTCCAGGCTCGATAAAGACTAAAGCTATATGTCCAATCCCTTCTTTCGAGCCAATGAGTGGCAATACTTCTCCACTCGGGTCCAGAGCAACCCCAAACCGCCTCCGATACCATCCAGCAATAGCTTCGCGAAGTTGAGGCAAGCCAGCGGTTTCAGGATAACGGTGGTTAACAGGGTCATGTGCTGCCTCACACATATACTCAATAATATGAGACGGTGTGGGTAAGTCAGGATCGCCAACAGCAAAGTTGATCACATCCACCCCTTCAGCCTTTTTTTCAGCAATCCTTCGGTTAATTTCTACAAAAAGATATCGAGGTAACCTATCAAGCCGCTTAGCCACTTGCATTAGTTCCCCCTTAGCTAGCCGGGATTGTGATGCAAATTTTTCTTATTTTAGCCATTCCCCAGTGAATACTTCCTCCACAGGACCACCAAGCATTACCTCACCTTTCCCATCCCAATATACCGTTAACGTTCCTCCTGGAAATATTATGTCAACATCGGTGTCAACATAATTAAGCAAACGGGCAGCTACAGCAATGGCACAAGCACCACTACCACAAGCCAAAGTCTCCCCGACGCCACGCTCCCACACCCTAGCTTCTAGCTTCCTTCTATCTAGAATCCTTGCTATCTCAAAATTCGTCCCTTGCGGAAACAGGTGATGCTTCTCCACCTTCGGACCTACTTTCCCTAATGGGAATTTGACAACCGGTTCAGAGACAAAGCACACCGCGTGAGGATTTCCCGTAGATAGAAGAGACAAACCCAACTTCCTTTTCCCCAAGGTTAAAGGATAGTTCAATATTGGTATTATATCAACTTTCCCTTTGATGGGAATCTGTTGAGGCTCAAATCGAGGCACACCCATACTTACCTCAACCCACGTTACTTTATTCCCCGCTATGCAGGCTTTAGCCTTTCCGATACCTGCTAGAGTTTCTACAGTTAAACAGGGATTGCCTTGCTCCGCCCGCAGTGACACTTCATCCGCTATCTCCTGTTCAACAGCATACTTAACAAAACACCTCAGTCCATTACCACATGCTTCAGCCTCAGAACCATCGGGGTTGAAAACACGCATCTTCAAATCAGCAACTTTAGACCTTTCCACCACCAGCAATCCGTCGGCTCCCACACCTAAGTGGCGCTGACACATGACTCGTGCCAATCCTGCCCAAGCATGCTCCACATCCCTGCCATCCACAAGGATAAAATCATTGCCACCACCCTGTAGCTTATAAAATTTCATGATAGAAAGCTCTCCACCAAATCGTTCGCCTTTTTCCTGGTATTATTAGCATCAAGCCAGTTGATTCTAGCATCGCTGGGACGAAACCAGGCATATTGATGACGAGCCAAACGGTGAGTTTCATATTTTATTTGCTCTACTGCCTTAGGCAAGGACACGCTGCCAGAAAGAAAATCGCCAATCTGTTTATAGCCTATGCCAGACATTGAAGGCAATGAAAGGCTATAACCTTTGTGCATCAGCTCCTTTACCTCTTCGACTAATCCTCCATTAATCATTTTATCCACCCGCTGGTCAATTTTGTGGTAAAGTTCGCTTCTTTCTGCAGTCAAACCAATAACGAAAATGGAGAAACGGGGCGCCTGTTTTTGCCTGATTACCGAAGGGAGTTGCCCAGATAGCTGGTAGATTTCCAAAGCTCTTATGATACGACGTATATTATGGGGCTCTATCTTTTCCGTTATTACAGGGTCAATTTCACGCAATTGCTGGTAAAGAGCCTGACTGCCCTGCTTCCTCGCTTTAATTTCCAGTTTCCGCCTTAAATCTCGGTCGGGAGGAACGTTAGGAATTTTCCAACCCTCAATTATCGACCAGACATAAAGGCCGCTGCCTCCTACCAGCAAGGGCAAGTTACCCCTCTGTTGGATATCCTGGATTACCCGGCGAGCCATGTTAAGATAGTTAGCCAAGTTAAAATCATCGTCGGGATTCACCACATCGATGAGATGATGAGGAATTGGCTTTTGGTCATCCAGCGTAGGTTTGTTGGTGCCGATATCCATATACCGGTAAACCTGGCGGCTATCGGCACTTACTATCTCCGCCCCAAAATCGGAAGCTAATTGAAGGGCAAGCTTGCTTTTACCTACCGCTGTGGGACCGACAATAGCAACAAGACATCTCATCGCCTCAAAGCTCTTTAGCTAAGACCCCTGCCTTTTAATCACAGATGATTGACTCACAATGCTCGAAAACTCATCGGCTTTGAGGCTCGCACCACCAACTAAAGCACCATCGATTTCAGATTGGGAAACAAACTCAGCAATGTTGTTGCCAGTAACACTGCCGCCATAGAGAACACGCACTTCTTGAGCCACATCGCTATCCCAAAGCCCGGCAAGGATATCCCGAATAGATTTGATGGTGGTCTTCGCGGTTAACCCGTTAGCTGCCCTGCCCGTGCCAATAGCCCATACAGGCTCATAGGCAACGATTAAATTAATGGTGGGCTTTATGCCACCTAAGCTTCCCGTTAATTGTTTAGTGATAACCCGTTCTGTTTCACCAGCTTCATTTTCCTCAAGCCTTTCACCAACACACAAAATAGGCTTCAGTCCGAAATCTAAAGCAGCTTGCACTTTTTTATTAATTGCCTCATCTGTCTCGCCAAAGCACGCGCGCCTCTCAGAATGCCCTAAGATAACGAATTCTACGAGCCCTTCAAGCATTGCCGGAGATATCTCCCCGGTGTAAGCCCCCTTTACTTCAAAATACATATTTTGAGCCCCCAGCTTCACAGAGGAGCCTTGGAGTATCCTGCCCACTACAGTTAAAGAAATAAACGGCGGGCAAACTACTTTCTCTATCCCTTCTATCTTATCCAACTTCTCTCGCATAGAAGAAGCAAGCTCCTTAGCTTCAGCCACCGTGGTGTTCATCTTCCAATTACCGGCAATTAAAGGAATGCGCATGATAGACTCCTATTATTCTTCCTGATCTAACAGGGCTTCTACCCCGGGCAAGGGAGCACCCTCCAGAAACCTCAAACTTGCCCCACCACCTGTAGAGACATGAGTCATTCTATCACCTAACCCCATTTCCTGAACCACCTCGGCGCTGGAGCCACCCCCGATGATAGTGGTGGCATTACTGAGAGTGGAAAGAACACTCACCAATGACCTGGTGCCGTGGTCAAAAGGAGGCACTTCATAAACACCCACAGGACCATTCCATACAACGGTGTGGCATCTTCTCAACACATCTGAAAAAAGCTCAATGGTGTTTGCTCCAATATCTACGATTAAACTATCAGCTGGAAGCCCCTCTATAGACACAAGCTGGCTGCTAATACCACGGGTAATTGCTGGCGCTACCACCACATCTACAGGTAATAAAATCTTGGCAGTCCACTCTCCAGCTGCCTCCTGCAATAACTCCCTAGCTAAGTCCAGCTTGTCCTCCTCCACAGTGGAATTGCCCACCTCATACCCCTGCGCCTTTAAAAAAGTAGCTGCCATACCACCACCGATAAGTAAGACGTCTACCCATCTTAACATGTTCTGTAGCAACCCCATTTTGTCGCTCACCTTGGCACCACCTAGCACACAACCAAAGGGGCGTTTTGGCTCGCTTAATAAACGGCCTAATACTTCCAATTCCTTCTCCAACAGAAAACCAGCCACTGCTGGCAAATATTGAGCCACACCAACGGTAGAGGCATGTGCTCTGTGGCTGGTTGCAAAGGCATCATCAACATACAAATCAGCTAACTCAGCCAGCTCTTTAGCGAAGGAAGGGTCATTTGCCTCTTCCTCAGGGTGAAACCGGAGGTTTTCTAAAAGGAGGGCGTCTCCCTCCCTAAGCATTTCCACCTTGCTTTTCACCTCTTCACCCACACAATCATCGGCGCTCGCAACGGGCAACTCCAGAAGTTCTGACAACCGTCGCGCTATCGGCGCCATCCGTAATTCTTCAACAATTTTGCCTTTAGGACGCCCTAGATGAGAGCAAAGTATTACCTTCGCTCTACACGTAACAAGATACCTAATGGTAGGCAGTGATGCTTGGATACGACTATCGTCAGTAATGGCACCTGTTTCCATATCCAGTGGCACATTAAAATCAACCCTAACTAAAACCCTCTTCCCTTCAACGGACATACCCTTAACAGTCTTTTTTTGCATCTCTATACCTAGTAGTCGCGTTCCAACAAAAAGCTCGCCATCTCCTTTAACGGAGCCTGACATGATGAATCTAAACTGCTTATTCCCAATTTCGCCAAAGCTTGACGATGAAATCGTCGTATCAACTTTTCACCATGTTTACGCGCCCCCGAGCAGTCCAGGATTTCCACCACTATGGCAACATCGTCATTTGCAATAACTTCCTGTGAGTAAAGCTCCTCTAGCTTTTCACGGTCACTATCCTCACAATTCTCAAAGGCGTAGACCACCGGCAACGTTTTCTTCCTCCGTGAAATATCTTCTTTCACCGGCTTCCCGAGTTCCTCCTCCTTTCCCCAGATACCCAATACATCATCCTGAATTTGATAAGCCATACCCAGCTCTTTACCAAACCCATAGAGAGAATCCGCCACCTTATCATCATCCGCAGCCAAACATGCCCCTATAGCAGTTGATGCTGCCATTAGCGCTGCCGTCTTCTTAGCTATCATATCAAAATAGTCCTTCATAGTGACATCAAGACGGCTTTGATAAGCAATATCCAGATATTGCCCCTCACAAAGCTCCAGGCAAGCCTTATTTAATAATTGAGCCGCAGTCACCACCTTTTGCTCGTCTATACCATTATACCTTAGTCTGAACAAGGCTGAGAAGGCTAGGGCAAACATGGCATCGCCGGCATTTATCGCCTGTGACTGACCCCATATCTTCCACACACTAGGACGGTGATGGCGTTCGGAGCTAGCATCTTGAATATCATCGTGAATCAAGGAGAAATTATGAATTAGCTCTAGCGCTGCCGCAGCAGGCATTATCCGCATTGCATCCCCTCCTACTGCTTGGCAACTAAGCAAGCAAAGGAGAGGACGAATAAACTTCCCCGCTTCCCGATGGCAAGGGCGACCCTGCTCATCCTGCCACCCCATGTGGTATCGCAATACATCATAAAAAGTCAGAGGATTGCTACCAACAATCTCCTTCAGCTCCGCTTCTATCCTCTGCTGGTAAGATTGGAAATCTTCAGCTAACCTCTTGCTGCTTCCCATCAACTCATCTTAATGGGGAAGGGGGGATTCGAACCCCCACGCCTTACGGCACATGATCCTAAGTCATGCTCGTCTGCCAATTCCGACACTTCCCCCATGCAGAATCTGCTTCCATTGAACAATAGTATTTTACCAAACCTACCTTAACTCTCATAACTCATCACTGAATTTCCCCTCCTTCAGCTTATCCTCATACCCCTAAACATTTTCATGTATGCAGCAACACTTAACTCCCAAGTAGAGATGGAAGCATCAAAACAAAAAGCTAGATCTGGGATGGCGACAAAAACTTAACCCATCTTACAAGGATAGACATTTTGTGGTATGCTTTTTCATCAGGCATTACATCGTGCTCCAAAGTACTCTCAATCTACAGATGCCATGCCCTTAACTGAAGTACAGAAAAGTAGACAAGAAAGCCCTCATAGCAACAGGCTGAAAGAGGAGGCGGGACAATGGGATTAAGGTCAGTAAAGGAATATAAGGAAAGTCTGAAAGATGACAGAGTAGTTTACATTTGTGGAGCGAGGGTCAAGGATGTTACCACTGACCCGATGTTAAAAATAGGTGTGGAGACAGCAGCTGTAGATTATGAGATGGCAGAGATGCCTCAGCATAGAGACTTAGCTGTAGCATATCATCCCCAAACAGGCGAGCCGATAAGCAGATATTACTACACTCCGAAAAATAGCGAGGATTTGCTCAAGCGTCATGAGCTGATGGTAACGGCGACGAGATTGGGAATAGGAGTAATTCCTTTTACCAAGGATATTGGCGCTGACGCCATGAATGCGATAGATATCATTTCAAACATGATGGGCAACCCCGAATATTCAGATAGGGCCGCGAGCTATCGTGCGCATCTGCAGAAGAATGATCTGTCTGTAGCCTGTGCAATGTCCGATGTAAAGGGTGACAGAAGCCTTCGTCCCTCCAAGCAAGCCCACCCAGATTACTATGTTCACGTAGTTGACAAGAACAATGATGGGATAGTGGTCAGAGGAGCCAAGATATATATCACTGCTGCAGCATATTGCAATGAGCTTTTGGTGCTCCCCTGTAGAGCAATGGCAGAGTCAGATAAGGATTACGCCATTGCCTTTGCTGTCCCTGCTAACGCTAAGGGAATAACGCATATATGCCACCCAATGGGAACAGGGCCGAGACCGGAGAGCCCGCTCGATTTTCCCGTCGATGTGCCAGCAAGAATGCACACCGAGTCACTCATCATCTTTGACGATGTATTCATTCCCTGGGAAAAAGTCTTCCTTTGTGGGGAATGGCAATTTGCGCTTCCTTTAGTGTATAATTTTGCATACCTGCACAGGCACACGGCAGCTAGCTACAGGATACCCATGTCCGAGTCAATGGTAGGCATGGCACAAACAATTGCTGAGTACAATGGGATAGAGAATGTTTCCCACGTCAGGGAAAAGATAACCGACCTCTTGATCTACGTAGATATGCTCAAATCTCTTACCAAAGCGTCATGTATAGACTATGTCATGCATGGTGGGATTCCAATACCAAATCCAGTAATTTCTAACATAGCAAAGTATCACTTCGCCACAAATTACCACAATTGTGTGAGGCTCATACAGGATATCGCCGGAGGATTACTAACAACAGCGCCAACTTATAAGGATTATCAAAACCCCGAGATATCTGAATATATCAAGAAGTATTTAGGCGGCAAGGCAGGCGTGTCCACCGAGAATAGATTGAGGATGTTTCAGCTAATTCGGAGGATGACCGCTTCTGATCTGGCAGGGTATACAGAGGTATTATCGATTCATGCCGAAGGCTCTCCCATGGCACAAAGATTGATGATCTATGTAGATTCAGCAAAGGAAATGGAAGAATATAAGAAAATGGCTAAATTGGCAGCTGGAATAAAGGAATAGAAACCTTAACAATAGCTGATAGGAGCTTGCAGAATTTAACGAGGATGCAAGGTAGAGTGACAGGTTAGAGGAAGGAGGAAAAATGATTATAGATGCCCATTGTCATGTTTGGACATGGGATATTATATCGGATAATTACTGGAACGAACTGGCTGAAATCGCGATAGATTTTTTTAGAAAGAATAAACTAGGTTCTCCTACAGTAGATCAAGTAAAGAGCAACATCATGGACCCAATGATGGATGCTGATGGCTCTAAGCTGATAGCAAACATGGACGCATCAGGGGTGGACAAGGCCTTTATTATGGCCCTTGACTGGGGATACGGGATAGGAGAGGCAGAGAAAACAGTGAACGAGATCAATCAATTCTATGGCTCTTTGGCAAAGAAGTATCCCGATAGAGTTGTTGCATTTGCCGGGGTTGACCCGCGCAGGTCTAACGCGGTTGATATCCTGGACAAAGCAGTAAACGACTATGGATGCCGGGGGCTTAAATATCATCCCGCAGCAGGCTTCTATCCTGATAGTGAGGAGTCATACAGGGTACTGGAGAAGGCCCAGGAATTGAATATCCCTCTGCTTTCCCATCTGGGCCCGATTTCAAAGCCCCTGAAAAGTAAATATGCCAGGCCTGTCTACCTGGATAGCATAGTAAGTGATTTCCCAAAACTTACGGTCATAGGTGCTCATCTGGGCTTTTGCTGGTGGCACGAGATAGTTAACCTGATATCGAGCAAGGCAACCACCTTTTATGCCGATTTCTCAGGTCAACAGGTAACAGCAAGAAGGAACTTTGCCGAGTTTTGCCATATGCTAAGAGCAGCCTTTGATGAGGCTGATGCATCAAAGTTCCTCTGGGGAACAGACAATCCTATATTGGAGGCTGTAATCCCTATGAAAGACTGGCTTAACATGATAAAGGAGCTCCCTGAGAATGCGCCTGACGGCATTAAATTTACAAAAGAAGAAATAGACGCAGTACTTGGAGAAAACGCTGCGAAAATCTTTGGCTTTAAAAGCTAAAAAGGAGGGAAAATGGCTATTAAGACCTACGATGATTACTTCAGTGGAATCAAGAAGATGCGGAAAAATCTCTACATGGGTGGAGAGAAAGTGGGTAGAGATGACGAGAGACTTAGTGGACAGCTACGCATTATACGAGAGACATACGATCGTGCTAATGACCCTGAGTGGCAGGATCTATGCACGACAACATCACACTTAACAGGAGAAAAGATAAACAGATTTACCCATATTCACCAAAGCGTGGATGACCTGTTGAAGAAGCAGCTAATGACCAAGCTCCTTTGCCACAGGGTTGGCGGCTGTATTATGAGGTGTATGGGAATAGATGCTATGAATGCCCTCTCCGTGGTTACCTATGAGATGGATCAGTTCTTAGGCACAGATACCAATCAAAACTTCCTTAAGTATCTTAGATACTGGCAAGACAATGATATATGTGCTAATTGTGCTCAAACCGACCCCAAAGGCGACAGGCTAAAAAGACCTCATGAGCAGGTGGACCCTGATCTTTATCTCAGAATAGTAGAAAGCAGGCCTGATGGCATCGTGGTCAGGGGAGCCAAGATTGATAATACAACCGCTCCAGTGAGCGATGAGATTATAGCTATACCTACAAGATTCATGACTGACAAAGATAATGACTACGCCGTTGCCTTCGCCATCCCAGCCGACTGGGAAGGAGTAAAAATGCTTGTTAGACCGGCGCGTATGCATAAGGTGAAATATGGACAGGCTCCTGGTGCAGAAATGGGCGATGCGGAATCATTCACCATCTTTGATGATGTCTTTGTCCCTCGGGAAAGGGTCTTCATGGATGGGAAAGCTGACCCAAGGCAAACGCCTTTCGCTGGTTTCCTTGCTTTGCTCTTTGCCCATTACCACCGTCATTCATATACCGGTTGCAAGCCTGCGGTATCAGAAGTTTTAGCCAGTGCTGCAGCACTTGTGGCAGAATACAATGGGATTGAAAGGACAACTCATGTAAGGGACAAGCTATGCCATATGATAAGCACGGCAGAGCTTGTTTTTGCTGCAGGTCAAATGAGTGCCTATCGTGCTGAGAAATCGTCGTCTGGAACATGGGTGCCTGATGAAATCTTAACTAATGCTGGCAGAAAACTCGCTGGAGAGGAGATTTATAACGAGTTTAAAATCGTCGCTGACCTTGCTGGAGGTTTGTGCGCTACTATGCCCCTTGAAGAGGAATTCTTCTCAGAAGAAACGGGAAAACTGGCAAATAAATACTTGATGAGAAATCCCAAAATATCCCCAGAAAATCAGCACCGGTGTTTCCGGGGCATAGAGGGTATGATAGTCTCTGAGGTAGCTGGGGTGATGCAAGTAGCAGGATTGCATGGCGGGGGCTCTCCCCAGATGGAAACTATCACCATGATGGGGAGATATGAGCTCGAGCCTTTGAAGAGCATAGCGAAATATCTGTTTGGCATAGAAAAAGAATTGCCCAAATATGAAAGACCTACCGTAACCCCCAGAAAGATGCTGGAGCGATTTCGAGAGATGTATGGCAAAACCTAGATTGTCGGCATATCTAGCTGAGTATCATTATAAGGAGTAGTACTATGGATGATAGTAAAAGGGAGTCATTTCTGGAGAAGTTTCATCTTCCTGGAAAGGTCGCCCTGGTTACCGGTGGAAGCCGGGGAATTGGTCGAAGCATTGCTTTAGGGCTGGCAGAGGCAGGTGCTGATGTAGTGCTTGCCAGCCGTAAATTACCGGACTCGGAAGCAGTGGCTCAAGAAATAACCGATATGGGAAGGAAAGCCTTTCCTGTATCAGCTAATGTTCGCCATCTCCCCGAGATCGATACTTTAGTTAAAAAAACGATGGACGAATTCGGGCACATCGATATCCTGGTGAATAACGCAGGCACTAATCCCATATTTGGCTCAGTGTTCAATGTTGAAGAGCCAGCCTGGGATGTAATCATGGGGCTAAACCTTAAAGGCTACTTTTTCCTCAGTCAAGCAGTAGGAAAGATAATGCGAGATAAAGGTGGTGGAAGCATTATCAATGTTTCTTCATCAGCTGGTATTACCCCTGATGTAGGGTTGGGAGTCTATTCCATAAGCAAAGCGGGTGTTATTATGCTCACGCAGGTACTTGCTCAGGAATGGGGACAATACAATATCAGGGTAAATGCAATTGCTCCAGGTGTTGTGAAAACCAAGCTTTCCAGCCTGTTATGGAGCACTCCTGAGATTCGTGAGAAGGTTGAAGACAGCACGGCTCTGGGACGAATAGCTGAACCTGAGGAAATGGTTGGCGCCGTTCTTCTTCTAGCCTCAGATGCTTCAAGCTATATGACAGGGCAAACTCTTGTTCTAGATGGAGGTCACTCTTCTGATGTGAGAACTTTTCTATCGATGCTTTCCTTAACAGAGTAGACCTTTAGGGACAATAAAATAAGATGCTTCAATTGAATTTTGATCCAGCGAAATGCACTGCCTGCAAGACTCAGGATTGCCTTGTCAAATGCCAATATCTGCATCTGGACAAGGATAAGGCAAAGACAGAAATGCAGAAGATAATCAATGGCGAGGACTCCTTTGTGTTGCGGGACTGTGTCACCTGTTATGCCTGTGAAGAGTACTGTAAAATGGGAAATCACCCATTTTACTTGATCGTCGAGCGGCAGGAGGAAAAGGGGATACTGCCTGCACCCAGGTCCATCGCTACCATGTGGGTCAATCAATGTGAACCAAGAGGAAGATTCACGGTAGGTAAAGTTGAGGAAAGGGCACTCTCATTTTGTTTCATTCCCATATTTCCATTATGGGCTACAGGAAAGCTTTTTGATGGCATCGCATCATCTTATATTATGGGTGAGGAGTTTTTCTGCAATGCTGTTTTTTTACATTACGCCAAAATGTCAGTGATAAAAGACAGGTTGCCCAAAGTAATAGAAAATATCGCAAAGTTAGGGATTAAGGAACTCATATGTCTCCATGATGAATGCTATGGCACATTTAATTCACTGGCACCAGCCTACGGCATGGAGGTGCCATTTAAAACCACTCATTACTTCGAATATCTGCATAATAAGCTAAAGGAACTCAAGGATGAAATAAAGCCGCTAAATGTTAAAGTAGCTTACCAGCGGCCCTGCTCAAATCGACTTTCCCCAAAGACACAGCATTTTGTGGATGACATATTTAATCTAATAGGCGCTCATAGAGTGAAACGGGAATATGTGGGAGAAAATGCATTATGTTGTGGCGAAGTTATCAGGATGGGACAAGGCTACAAGATCGCCGATGACGTGCAAAAGAGGAATATGGACGACATGGTAGACGCTGGAGCCGAATATTGTGTGTTTAACTGTCCCATGTGCTACCTGAGTATCAATGATAAGGTTACCAAAAGGGGACTTAAGCCAATCCACATAATTGATTTGTGCAAAATGGCAATTGGCGAAAAGCTAGCACCGGAGGGATGACGCTATGATTGACATTTATAATCCTCTTGCTGAAATAGTTGGTGAGCAGTATGTTTCCAATCATAAGGAAGAGCGTTATTTCTATGGACGCGATCCTGGTCTAACTCCTCCACATGAGCCAGATTACGTGGTTATGCCTGAGACAATTGAGGAAGTGCAACAGATAGTCAAACTAGCAAACAAGGAGAAGATACCAATAGTACCCAAGGGAGGCGGTCTGGCATTAACCGGCCTGGTTATTCCTCAAAAGGGTGGAATTGTAATAGACATGAAAAGAATGGAAAAGATATTAGGGGTAAATGAGAAAAGCCGATATGTCATTGTTGAGGGTGGTGTTACGCATGGTATGTTGCAAAACTATCTAAAGAAGCACCATCCCAAGCTAAGACATAGTATACCTGACTCGCCAGCAGTAGCTACAGTGGTGGGTAACGCAGTAATACATGGTCAGGGGCGTTTGACACAACAATATGGCTTTAATTCTGACATGGTTAGCGGCTTGGAAGTCGTGTTGCCGACAGGGGAGATTTGCCGAATTGGCTCGTGTTCCATATCTTCACAACATTGGTTCTCAAAGGGGGCTCCATGGCCTGATCTAAGTGGACTTTTCCTGGGCTGGTTTGGTACCACAGGAATCATCACCAAGTTGGGATTGAGACTTTATCCCTGCAAGAAGATGAGGGATGTCATGGTATTCCTAACCGACAAGATAGAGCTGGTTCCCGATGTCGTGCTTAAAGTAACCCATACCGAAATGGCAGAGGACATAGTTCTGAATGAGCAGCCACTACCCCCGAGAATGAAAGGAAATATCTACATACTGATAATTATAACCGGAGACTCGGATGAAGAACTCGATTTTAAGAGGAAGATTATATGGGATGCACTTTGGGATATTTTTGAGAGCAGAGATGGTGGATTCTTATCCGTCCCGGCGGATATGAAGCCACCTCTTCTGGAGATGCCATCAAGGGATGTAGTCAGATTTGCCGATGTCAGAAAGGGCGGTGGATTTGAATATAGCGGACCGATTATTCCCCTTGAGAAATATCCAGAGTTTATTACAAAACAGAAAGAGCTTGTTTCAAAGTACAACATATCTTATTCAGCCACATCACGGGTCATCGCAGGAGGTCATTGTATGATGTATGCCTTTGCTTTTACATTCAATCGCGCTGATCCTGATGAAATGGACAGGATTAGGAAAGCCTTACGTGAAGCGGCCCAGTTCTCCGTAGAGCAAGGAGGAATGATGTGGAAGCCAACCATAGAAGAACAGAAAATGATAATGGAAAAGATGGATCCCAATACGTTGAAAATCATGATGAAGATAAAAGAACTGTTAGACCCTAACGGAATCATGAATCCAGGAAATTGGGAGGCTTAACATTGGCAGGATATACTGAGCAAATCCACAGATGCTTCAGGTGCGGATATTGTAAGTTCCCCTCTGATTATTCTGACTTTAATTGTCCCTCCTACACAAGGTTTCGCTTTGATACCTACTCCACAAGTGGGCGATTATGGCTCATTTACGCGTGGTTAAAGGGTGAAATTGAGTGGTCAGAGCACCTTGCCGAGATTTTATATTCCTGCACAACGTGTAAGAACTGCGTCGAACAGTGTCCAATGAAGTTTGCCAGTGATATCGTCGATTGGATAGTAGCCGCTAGAAGTGACACTATGGAGAAGGAGAAAGGCAGAATACCACCCGCTGTGTCCAGTTTTCTAGAGGATGTTTACCGGCTTGGAAATCCGTTGAAGGAGAGGGGTAGAAGGGATGCCTGGGCAAATGGAATAAAAAGATATCAAACAGGTGATGAATATCTGTTCTATGTGGGATGCCTCGGCTCGTATGATGAATTTGGACAAAGAATGGCCAGTAGCGTAGCCACGCTACTGGGTAAAGCAGGAATATCTTTTGGAATCCTTGGCAATGAAGAGAATTGTTGTGGGAACGAAGTATATCTGCTTGGAGAAAATGAGCTATTTCGAGTGCTGGTTGAGAAGAATGTCCAAAAGTTCAAAGAGCTTGGTGTCAAGAAGGTAGTTACACTTTCGCCGCATGCCTATAACACAATCAGAAATAATTATCCACTAGTCAGTAACGCATATTTCGAGGTTTATCATTACACCCAACTTCTACGTGGTCTGCTCCGGGAAAACAAGATAAAACCGTCACGGAATAAGGCTAAAGTCACCTATCATGACCCCTGTTTCCTGGGAAGGTATAACCAGATATACGATGAGCCGCGGGAAATTCTGCAAAGCATTCCGGGAATTGAATTAGTGGAAATGGAACGGAGCAGGGAAAACTCTTTCTGCTGTGGTGGTGGGAGCGGCAATTTTGTTACCGATCTCCTGGGAGGAAGCGAAGAAAGCCCCAGCAGGATTAGGGTTAGAGAAGCTTACGAAACTGGAGCTGATATTCTGGCAGTTGCTTGTCCCAGTTGCATGACCATGCTCCGGGACGCCATAAAAGTGGAGGATCTAGAAGGCAAGCTAGCCGTTAAGGATATCGCCGAAATTATAGCGGAATCCCTGTGAACGCCTATCCCAGCCTTTTCAACGAAGCCATACCAACTGCTTGTGCCACCTTCCATACAGCCTCAGTTATCCTCACCTGACAAAATCGTGTCCGCCTAGATAGACAAAGATTTGACAGGGCTTAAAGTTTATCAAGGTCTAACGGTGTACCCTTGTTAGGATCCAGCACCAGTTCTCTCGCTTCCCCCTTACAAAAATCTACACAAGCGCCACAGCCCATACATTTATCATAGACCGTTTCCGCTTTCTTTGTAGCGGGGTTGAGTTTGCACGCGTCAAAGGGGCAGACTTCAACGCATGTTCCACCGCCGATACACTTCTCCTCGTCTAGCCTGGCCACATAACCAGAAGGAATAAGTATATTTGGAGATTTTGGTCGTGTTCGTTTTAACAGCCCTGCCAGCTTCATAGCTTCAATTCCCCCACATGACCATTTGGAACAGTTGCATAAGATACCCGTTCTACCGCCAGTGGCGTCCTTAAGCCAAATAGTATTAATCCAACCCTTTTTGTGCCCATCGGCAATGATTTGCAGGGCTTCCTCGCTGGTTATCCTTCTTGTATGTCTCTGTGGTATTTTCTCAAGCCAAAAATTTACGGTGGTCTTGCCAATTGCCAAACAGACATTGACTGGCAGGTCATTGTGCTCCTCCAAATAATCGGGGCCCTTCTCCAGACGACATGGGCAATCGGTGACTGCTATGTATTCGGGGTTTTCGAGAACGATTCTGTTTGCAATTTTAAAAGGAATAATCTGTTCAGCAATTGATGGGTCCGCATGAATATCCCTATGGAGCATGACGAATTTCCTCGCATCTTCCTCCCTCAGAACCTTGGCGTGATATCTATTGAAAAAGTAATCATACGCCGTTCTTACAAATCTAGAGCGTGGGAAATGTTTTACAAGCCACCTGCCAAGCCTCAGAACAACTCTGACATACCCATCATAGTGAACATAATAGATATAGCCATGCAAAGCCCGGTCTAAACGCCTCCATCCCCCAGCCATCTTAAGAAATTCTTTAGTAGCGGCTTTCACAAAATCCCTCCCGTCCCAGGCCTGGGCTAAATCTCATAGGCTTTTCAAGTCCATCAAACAAATTTGCTTCAGTACTTCCGTAAGTTCGCTGGCTCAGCTTGCTCTATCTCAATCGCACCCTCAGCCAACCTCGAATAGAAGCTCCCCCAAACGCCAGGAATTTCACTTGTAGTCATAGAACCCCTTCCCCGCCTTACGTCCCAGCTGCCCGGTCTCAACCATCTTCCTTATCAAAGGAGATGGAGCATATTGAGGGTCCTTAGTTTGCTCATACATAGCCTGCGACACCTTATAGGCAACATCGATACCATTAAAGTCTAATAGAGCTATTGGCCCTATGGGATGACTCAACCCCAACGTCATACTCTTATCAATATCCTCTTTGGTGGCAATGCCATCTTCCAGCATCTTGACGGCTGTGCCTGCCAAGGACATCAACAGACGATTGAAAATAAACGGTGGGACATCTTTGGCAACAATGACGTCCTTCCCCAAGGATTCACCGAACTTCTTGCCGCTCTCAAGGGTCTCATCGCTAGTGGCAGCAGACCTGACAATCTCCAGTAACTTGCTGGGTGGTACAGGCGAAAGGAAGTGCATGCCTAATATCTTTTCAGGCCTGTTGGTTGCCTTAGCTAACTCAAAAATAGATATACAAGAGGTATTGCTAGCCAGGATGGTATGTTCAGGGCATATCTTATCAATCTTGGCGAATATCTCTTTCTTTAAATCAATATTCTCAGGAACAACTTCTATCACCAGGTCACAGTCGCTAAAGTCTTCGCTGTTAGTAGTGCCTTTAATACGAGCCAGGGCAGAGTCCTTATCCTGCTGAGATATCTTACCCTTCAGCACGCTTCTAGTCAGATAATAATCAATTGTTGTCAGCCCTTTATTCAGAAGCTCATCATTTATTTCTGATACTACTACCCGGTAGCCAGATTGAGCGCAGACCTGAGTAATACCGGAACCCATAAACCCGCAACCAACCACACCCACCTGCTTAATTTCCATAGTGCTTCCTCCTTTAATTCAACTTATTATAGTCCCTATAATTTTGGACTAGTTCCCAATTATACTTTCAACCAACCTCAAACAGAAGCCTTCTATTTGGCTTCCTGATAAACCCTCCTGTTTGGATTTGTGTTACAACTAAATGCTACAATCAACCTGGAGGAACTATGGCTGAGCAAGTTGATTATTCCATCTTGGACCGGCCAGAAGTCCTTTCCTTCATCTTTTTCCCCAGGAAAGATGTTACCGAAGCTCCTGCTAATGCAAGCGACTATCTCATCCCGGTAGATAAGGATGTCTCCATTTCCTGCCGTTTTTATGTTCACAGCCAGAGAGCACCTTCTATGATCTATTTCCATGGCAATGGCGAGGTGGTCAGCGACTATGACCACATCGCCCCAATATATACCCAGCTTGGTATCAATCTATTTGTGGCTGACTATCGTGGCTATGGCGCAAGCCAGGGAAGACCTACTTTCAGCAATATGATTTCAGATGCTCTAGCGATATTTAAGGCATTCGCAGACATCCTGAACGAAAACCACTATAGCAACGACATCCTTGTGATGGGTCGCTCTCTGGGAAGCGCTCCTGCTATCGAAATAGCCTATCACCACCAGGAGCAACTAAAAGGATTGGTCATCGAGAGCGGCTTCGCCAGTGTTATAAACCTTCTTCTGCACCTGGGACTTCCCACCGAATCCTTGGGACTAAAGGACACCGAATTCCCCAACCTCGCTAAGATGCGAACCATTACCATACCAACACTCATTATCCATGGCGAATATGATAGCCTTATCCCCGCCACTGAAGGCAAAGCCTTGTTTGAAAATGCAGCCTCGAGCAACAAGAACATGGTTATTATCCCCAATGCTGAGCACAACGATATAATGCTAGTGGGAATGGAGCGTTACTTCAAAGCAATCAAACAATTCATCCTTGCCTAATTTTGAACGGACGAACTTTCCAGATAAGCTTGCCTAGGAGCAGTTATCCTTGTAACCGTTGCCCATCGGGTTCTAACTATGTCAGGGAACTTTCCCTCCCGATGATAATATTGTGTGAGGAATTCCCTTGTTTTCCTATCCGAGGGGTAACCGGAGCCAAAGTCACCATACTCAATATGTAGTTCCCGTATCACCTCATCCCTATGAACTTTAGCCAGTATAGAGGCAGCGCTCACTACAGGATAATTCCGGTCGGCAAAATTCTCCGCTATGATTTGAGTTCCACATTGAATTGCTGAGTTAATTAACCTTGCATAGCCACGCGCACCCTTACCGGGAGCATCAATGTAGGCGATCGGCGGCTTTAAATGAGAAATTATTTCGGCGGTTTTTCGCGCCTCTAATGAATTAAGACCCGGCACATGTAACCATTCATCTATTTCAACGGGACTTATCTTGATGAGCATGAAATCTTCGACAAGGCTCACTATCTCAGAACCCAGCTGCTCTCGCTTTTTTCGGCTTAATTGCTTGGAATCGCGAACCCCCAGATGCCGAAACCGCTCTATGGTTTCCTCGCTTGCCAGCACACCACAGATAACCAGCGGACCGATCACACAGCCTCTACCTGCCTCATCAACACCCAGAATCATCCTGCTAATCAAAAATCTTCCCCGGGTTCAGGATATAGTTTGGGTCAAAAACTCTTTTTATCTTCACCATAAGCTCTATCTGCTCTTGTTTTATCGCAATAGGAACATATTTCTTCTTGGCAATGCCAATTCCGTGCTCGCCAGAGATGGTACCTCCCAGCGATACACTTCCTCTAAATACATCCTCCAAAATTTCAGGCAATTTACGGTTGAACTCCTCCTTTGGCGTACCAAAGGAGATGACGCTAAAGTGCACATTCCCGTCACCGGCGTGCCCACTACCGCTTACCAGAATACCATGCTTCTGCGTTATTTCACCCAACATGTTCATGAATTCAGGAATCTTACTCCTCGGAACCACAGCATCTCCCATATCTACTAATCCTAACTCTTTCACGGCAAAACCCAGCTTTGACCTGACATCGGACACCTTTTTCATATCTTTCTCCGTGTCCACGATGAAAACGTCGGAGGCACCATTATTTAAGCAGATAGCATTAACTCGCTCGGTAAGATTCTTCAATTCCAATTCACTATCCGATTCAATAATTATAATAAGGTAATTTTCTGCTTCTGGAATGGGAAGTTTTATGCCCGCATAATTCTGGCACAACTGCATGGCAGCGGCTAACATGAATTCAATGGCGACTGGGACTATGCCTTCTTTGAGTATCTTTGGAACAGTGCCTATGGCATCTTCAAGCGATTCAAAAGTGGGAATCAGGTAACATCTGTTCTTTGGCCTCTTGATTAACTTCAGTATAATCTTGGTTACCACAGCCAGGGTTCCTTCAGAGCCTACTAGAAGTTGAGCCAGATTATAGCCAGTGGAATTCTTTACATATTTCCCGCCTGTCTCTATCACTGCACCACTTGGAAGTACAGCTTCCAATCCCATGATATAGTTCCTGGTGACACCATATTTCACTGCCTTCATACCGGCAGCATTCGTTGCTACATTCCCCCCGATGGTGGCACTCTCCTCTTCAGGATAGACAGGATAGTAAAGTCCTCTATCCTCCACAGCTTTATATAACTCAGCTAAGATGACGCCCGGCTCGACTACGGCCAAAAAGTTGTCCTCATCTATCTCCAGGATCTTGTTCATTCGCTCCAGTGAAAGGACAATTCCACCGTAAATAGGAACTGCGCCACCGGACAGTCCTGTCCCGCCGCCCCTGGCAGTAACAGGAATTATCTCCCTGTCAGCGAGTTTCAATATCTCAGACACCTCTGTTTTGTTTTTCGGTTTCACGACAACTTCAGGAAGTACCCAATCCAATAAATATGTTTCGTCGTGCCCATAATCCATGAGATGTTCGCAGAGGACATTTTCATCTCCAACTATCTCCTTGAGCCTTCGGATAATTTCATCGGTAACCTTGTTATACTCCATATTAACCTCCCTTCATTTTACTGACCACAAGGAAACTAAAAAGATGTGGCTGTTTTTAGTATGCCAAAAACAGCCTGTTTAAAGTTGGGTACGACTCCCAGCTATCACAGCCGGACAAAACTTCGTAAATCTTTCCTTAGAACCTCCTTAAGATGCTCCTGCTCTCCCTATCATTTTTATCACTTCCTTCGCTGTGTTGGAAGCCTGAATTCCGGCAATCCCTGAAATCATCAGAAAAACTCCTGCTATCATGGCGAGATGATGAATAACCTCGGCAAATTGCGGGGTTTGCGAAACGAAGCCTGGCACTCCCAGCAGCACGCAACCTTGCAAAATTGGCCCCAGAACCAGTATAGCTATCCCGATTTTCCGCATTGCTGGCACATTTCGTGCTATAGCAAACCGCGTTTGGAACTGCTGAATTGCGATCAACGTAAGGGCAAGCCCCAGCAGCCCCCACGCTCTCCCCTCTATTCCCCCTATTATGGTTATGGCCTGCGCACCTAAAATAAACGCAGCACAAACACTTGACTTGCTTCCCAGTTCTATTCCCTTACGGGATACAGCTAATAAATCCTCTACCTTTATATTCTCCACCTTTTTGCTCCTTT
>JABUBO010000155.1_pt1 | contig 20473 bp, 21 predicted proteins | sample 7240361 | NCBI WGS metagenome assembly JABUBO01 (sample SAMN07256346, study PRJNA390944) | subsurface metagenome | isolation source: Methane hydrate marine sediment | place: Pacific Ocean: Eastern North Pacific, ODP site
TATTCTCATCACTCGGGCCCAGGGTTATCGGCCTGAAGTCGATCGGCTTCCCGTCTCGGTAGAGCTTAACGTTTTCAGTTCCTTCTGCCCCCCCGACGTTCTTGACAGTGGCGCTCACGGTGAGGTTTTCGCCAGGCATGAGCACATATAGAGATATCTCCAAGTTACTGTACTCGAACTTTGCGGGTGTCGGTGTGACTGTGAATGTGAAGATGCTGTCGGAACGAGTCGTCAATCCCACGCCGTTGACGGCGACTATGTACCAATCGTGAGACCCTGAGTCGAGTTCTGAAGCCGTGTAACTGGTGGTTGGAGCGGACATGTTCCCGACATTCGATTCATCAAGCCAAACCTCGTAGTAGTCGATTCCGGACTCGCTGTCGGAGCTCGCTCCCCACTCTAGGGTTGGGGTGGAGGTCGTGACCGTTGCATCATTCTCGGGGGAAATCAATTCGAAGGGTTCTGGAGGCGTCTCGTCAACCAGCCCTTCGACCGTAACTTCTCCGTTCTCAGCCTCGGATAGAACCGGCACGGGGTCTGCACCTACATACTCCGCGACCACAAGATCCTCTATCGTCAGGCCGGACGTGCCAGCTGCCATGGAAACGAAGGTTATTTTCGCGAACGTCCCCGGCAACGAAAGTTCATTTACCCCAGTGATAATCAAGCCGGCGAGATCCACTATGCCAGTATCATTGTATATTTTCTTCACCACAAGCATGAAGTCTTCCGTCTCGTTCACGGACCCCAAAGTCCCTGTAGCCACCTTGGTCGCGTTCACGAGCGACGGATCAAAATGAAGTTCCAAGCTGATCCCGCCTATCGGCACCGCGGGGTCGACGAGGATGTCCACGGTGAACGTGTTGTCGACATCAACGGTCTGAGTGGGGGGTTCAACGCTGACCGTGGTTACATCAGGGTTGGCCGCGGCTTGGAGTGCAAACGCGGGCAGAACGGAAAGCACAAACGCTAAAGTAATCAGAACGGAGCCAACCTTTCGGCCAGATGAATCGGATTTACGTCCCATGTGACCGTGTTAACCAACACACTAACAGGTATATAAATGTTTTGTTTTGTGGTCTTGTGGGACTTTGCGCAAAAATTAAACTTGCCGTGCTTTTGGGAACTTTATGAATTATTCCCACGACTCCCCGTAGTGGCGGGAGACCACCTAGTGAGCCACATTCACGTAGAACGACGTGCGGTAAGTGCCGGGCCCCTGATCATCTGGGATGTTCAGTCCCCAAGCTATCTGCCTCGCCACGTCCTCGCCGTAGCCGACCCCGGTCCAGACCGTCTGGTAGGAATCTGTCAGGGCCACCGTGGTGTCACCGGTTGCTGTGGTCGTCTCCATCGGCATGGTCAGCCCATCGGTTGTCCAGTCTCCCGGTAACCTCACTCGGAAGTCGAAGTCTTTGTTGGTCGTCACCGTCACAATCGACGGTCCCAGCTCTGGGTTAACCGTCTCTCCCGGCATCCCGCTGAAGTTCAGCGCGTATCGGTCGAGGGAGAACTCCGTGTAGACCATGACCGTGACCGCCTCCGCGTTCTCGAGGCTGCCTTGGATTTCATAGCTGTCGACTGCTTGGGCGCAGACGTTCCACTTTGTGGGTTCGGCAATCTTCGCCAAATTCACTGCGAACACGTACTCCCCCTCGTTCTCGGACAGGTCCTCGGGCGCGAAACAATTGGCAGCATCAATAAACTCGGGGCCTAGGGATGAGTGCCATGAGTTATCGCTCGGGTCGAACCAGAAAGTATAATGATCCCTCTCAGAGTCCGAAGCGTCTGGGGCCATGTCGCCGGAGTAAGCCTTGACAATTATATTGTCGAGGTCGCTGAGCCCGTTGTTGTCCCCGACCGTTGCCGTGATCGTGTACTCGTTTCCGGGGTCCCATGCTGCCTCGCTCGGGACGACGCTCAGCACCTCCGGCGGAGCGACTACCAAAACACCCCCGCTAGACGCCTCGGATGGGGCAAGCACGGGAACTTCATTCTCGAACTTCCTGACCCCCAAGTCCTCGATCGCCAGGCCGGATGTGCCCGCGGACTTGGAGATGAACTTTATGGTGGCGAGAGTCCCGGGCGAGGAGATGGTGTTGACCTTTCCAACGGTCAGACCGGCGAGCTCGACTATTCCTTCCTGATTGAATATGTTCTTCACCACAAGATAGAAGTCCGTCTCGTTTACGGCCCCCAAGTCCCCAGCCAGCACCTCGGTCGCGCTCACGAGGGCCGGGTCGAAGCGAAGCTCGAGCGCGATCCCGTATACCGGCTCCGCCGGATTTACCGCAATGCCAACGGTGAAATTTTCCCCGACCAAGACCGTCTGAGTGGATGGGGAGACGCCGACCGAGGTTGCCCCGGGAACGGCCCCCACACCAGCGGATTGGATCGCGAGCGCGGACAGGACGGAGAGAACTACGGCGAACGATATCAGGACAGAGCTGGCGTTCGCGAATTTGCCCATCGTGGCACCACACATCCAATCCTACAATATCCCAACAAGTATATAACCATTTGGACTACCACTCCTCCCCGTAGTGGTACGCGACCACCATGAGGTCCAACAGGCCCACCGAGCCGTCTTGGTCGACATCGGCGGCGGGGAGCCAGCTAGGGTCTAACTCTGTCTCTCCGTAATGATATGCGACGAGTATCAGGTCATCTAGGTCGACGACGTTGTCCTCATTGACGAACCAGCGGGGGGGCGCGGCCTCCGACCAGAACTCAAAGGTGAACGTGTATTGGGTAGGCAGGATGTTTAAGAGCGACGATACCCTGACTGTCACATCGCCGGTGGAATTTGATCCCACCCTATGTCCGAAGGTGAAAGTGCCCGCATTTTCCAAGTTCTCTGTCACCTCCATGCTGTCCCCGTTCATCGTGGCCTCGACAGACCACTCCCCCAAGCCTATGTCCGGGCCATCAATCCCGAATCGCATGACCACCAAAATGGGTTTGTCCGCCGTAGAACCGAACCGGTAGCGGGCCTCGTATGTCGAGCCAGCACAGATGGTCGAGGGGAAGTCCTTGATCACCTCAAACTTCCAGATCGGCTCCGCCCCGTTCTCTGACGCTGACACCGAAAAAATAGTAACGGCTATGGCGACGACCGCAACGGCCACCAACGCCATTATTCCGATCTTCTTCATGCTCTTCCTCTCTTTCTCTGCCCGAAAAATAAAAAAACAAAGGGGCGTTTGGCGTTACGCCCCTTACTTATTCTGGCACTACAGTTGTCGTTATGGTATAGGTTCCTGGCATTATGTCAATCGCGAAGCTGTAGCAGATGTAGAAGTCGAGCGTCTCTCCCGGCTGCAGCGTTATCGGTGTGTCTTCTGGTATTATCTCCAAGTCGTATGTGTCGTCGTTTATCGTGATGTCGTCGATGTAAACTGTTTCATTATCCCGATTCTGGCCTCCGATTTCTATCATGACCGCTAGCACGGAGTCCGTTGGATCGATTGCGCCGCATGCTGTATTGAGCCACGGACTTAGACTGTCTTCTGTTGTCAATCCCATATCTGTGTCAACGCTATGAACCCCATAACCTGACAGTAACGCATCGAACTCAGAGAAGCTACTGTCCATCCCTGTGAGAGTGAACTTAGTGCCTATTAATATGATAGCATCTGACCCTAGATACTCTGCTGCGGCTGCTTTCATGTCTGGCTTGTCTGCGTCAAGGAAGGCGAAGATATCTCCTTCGAAAGTCCCATCATTGTTAGCATCTATGGCTAAGACCACGCACGGATCCCGTCCTTTGGTTCCGAACGATGTTACTTTTTTCCAGAACGACAGATCGGTAATGTCTTTGAGGGCTATGTCGGTTGGAATTGAAATCCCTGCCCGATCCGTTAAACTTGGCACAGTTAGTTTGACCGAATAATCTCCGCTGTTCGCCATTTCGGTCGTCCACTCCGCCGTGCCATCGCCCGTTGCTTTGAGTTGCACAGGTGCAGTCAAATATGTCGTCGTGACCCCCTCACTATCCATCGGGTCGCCGTTGTCGTACACCGCAGTAATGTCCGTCACCAGCATCACCGTCGCTGGGACCGAAGCTTGATTCTTCAACGTATGCTTGAAGCAGAAGGTCTCTCCACCTGGAGCTGCTTCTGAAATCACATCTGTTAGCTCCCACGTGTAATCTTCGCCATCGACGAGGACGGATTGCTTTACATCGGCCGTCATCGTGATCTTGCCGTAGTAGGACAGCAGGGCGGCGCTGACCAGCCCCGCCGAAGCCACGATAGCAACAATCGCCAGAACAGGGATGCTCCTTCCGAATACCTTCACTTTCGTCTTAACGCTTCGTTTTACGCTTCTCATGTCATCTCACCCCCCGTTGGAGTTCTTCCCTTTTGCGTTGTTTTTACCCACATTTAAATGTTGTGGACAACAGATATGGAAAAAAAATAGGAATGTCCGCCCTTGCGGGACGGACTTATCTCTTCAACGGGGGAAGCCGCCAGAACCTGCTGATCTACCCGCGCGATGGGCCACTTCACCCCAATCTGTGATTCTGGAGGCACTCTCTGCAGTAGACCGGTCGGCCCTCTGCCGGTTTGAAGGGGACCTCGCATTCCTTACCGCAGTCTGAGCAAATCGTCTTGTGCATCTCGCGGGGAAAGCTCCTTCTTTGGCCGCCGAACCTTCCGTACGCCATTTTCTAACTCTCCTTTTTTGTTTCTTGGACACAATCCGAAAAAACGTCTTAAACTGTTTCTTCGTGGTCCCCACTTGACCACTTTATTTGTTTATCCAAATATAAATGTTGAGGGCAATAACCTTTATATTCCTGTTGTAAACAACATAATGGCGATAGCATGAAGCGGATAGATGGAACCTCGTACGTGGACGCCGTGCATGCAGGTCATAGCATCAGGGCCACCGGGGTGGGCAGAGAAAGTCCCTTCATACACACGTGCCCGGACGATGTCCTGCCGTTCATCGAGCGGTACTTGGGCGAGCACGGACGGGCATCGGCGAGGGAGCTGAAGAATGCGTACGACGGCCCAGCGCTGAGGATCCCGATAGGCATCGCCCTGCTCGTCAAGCAGGGAAAAGTGAAGTTCGTCGGGAGGGCAAAGTGGAGGAGCCCCGTGTTCGCGAGAAGGCGGGGGCTGCTCGGGCGGATGTTCGGCAGGTAAAAAAACATATATGTGTTGCGGACAACGGTAATTGGTTTATATGACGTACACGACGATAGATGTCGACGATCTCAAGAGCGTGAAGCAGGAGGCCCTGAAAAGAGACATGACGCTCAGGGAGTTCGTGAACCACTCAATAAAAATGTACCTCGGCGGGAGTGCGGTCGAGATCGAGGACCCCGAGCGTGCCAAGGCGGGGGCCACGAAAAGAAACATGATGCTCGAGGAGTTCGTGAACCGCGCGATCGAGAAGTACCTACAAGAGGTGCCGTGCCCGGCCTCGCCGAAAGATCGAGAAGTACCTGAAAAAGAAGCCGTGCCGTGAGGCGAATTATGGCCCAATCCCCCCTTTTTATGGCGTTCAAAAAGCCCGAGAAGACTGCCAAAACTGAATAGAGGTGAAAACGCCATCCGCCCCTTCTACCATTTTGAGGGAGGAAGGAGACGGGATGTTGGGGAGCTGATGCCGTGAGGGCCCGCCTGATCGACCTTTCCGCAACGGGGGCGTGGGATGAAGCTTGAGAAAACGAAAATCGTTGCCGCAGTGTGGGTGCTCGGGATCGTGTTGTTCGCTGGATGGGTGATAGCGACTTTGGGCGGGATATTGTTTGGATTAGCAATAAAATCTCAGGCCTATGCCGATCTACTTGCGTGGTTGATTGTTTGGGGCTTTGCGCTTGGCGGATTTATCATCAGCATTGGTTTTGTTTTAAAGTCCGCGTGGAAGCTTTCAGATGAAGATATTTTCGAGAAACCCCCAAAAATACTAAAAACGAGGATGGGGTGAAGGGATGACCGTAAAGAGATTGAAAACGAGCAAGTGGAGGTTTTGGGCCGTTTTCGCCGCTGCAACCGGAATCGTATTGGCGTTGCTTTCGGTGGGAATTCATTATGTGGTGACCCAGGGGTTGCCCTGGTGGGGTTGGGTCTATCTGGCGTTCATGTTGGTTGTGGAGTTCCTATTATTCACGAAATGGAGGCCCTAAAATGAAGCGCCCCCCACACGATAGAAGGGGTCGCGGGGATGGATTGAGATGAAGTTTGATGAGATCAAGAACATCGTATTCAGACAAGCCAAAGAAAGAGCTGCGATACCCATCCAATTTAGAAGCAATTTGGATTGGAAGAGAAACGAAAGGCAAATAGGGCTACTCACAAGGATCGCGCCTCGAAAGGCAAAAGTCCTAGACATAGGTTGCGGTTGGGGCCACACCACCGCCATGCTTGCCGTTTCACGCCCTGATTTAGAGGTCACCGGGCTTGACCTTCAGGAGGGGCCGACTTGGAAAGACTTTGAGAAATACGGCTGTCGGTTTCAGGTTGGAGACGCCCTCGACCTCAGGATAGGGGGCAAGATGGGTTTGGTCGTTTCATTTGGTTGTATTGAACACGTTGGAGATGATGGGAAATGCCTTGAGGAAATTCACAAGATCCTCGGGCCAAGGGGGTTCAACATCGTGTTCAACTTACCCAACCGATATTCATTATCCGAGTTCTCCGCTAGGGCGCTTGGGATATGGCATCACGAAAAAACTTACACGAAGCAACAAATAATCCAACTTTTCACCGATAAAGGTTTTGGGGTATTGGGGGTCAGGAGAGAGGACATAATACCGGCGCAAGTAGGTAGCATTCACGGGGCCCTCGAAGATTTGTTCAATCGGTGCTGTTTCCCACTCAATAAGTTCGACACCCTCTTGAGCGCCACTAGACTAGACTTCTTTTCGCAGACTTTCACAATAATCTCAAGAAAAGCAACGCTGGAGGCGGAAAGATGAAGATCTGTATGCTCACGCGATTTTTCTCAAGACGAAACGCTGGGATAGGGCAGTACAGCCTAAACCTGCTGCATGAGATGCTTGAGCGTGGGCACGAGGTCGACCCGATATGTACGACCCGACGGGGAAAAGTCGGCTATTTTATTTACACATGCGCCGAAATTCGGTTCAGGATCCCCCGCGATGTCGATGTCTACCATTCCCTAACTCCCCTAGAATCAATCTACCTACCCAAAAACAAAACAGTTGTGTCTTTTCATGATCTGATTCCTTGGTTGCACCGTCAGGAGGAGACATGGTATTTTAAGGGGGTTTTCGGTCGCTTTAACAGATGGTTCGGGAGCTGGTGGTTCAAGCGCGCATGCAAGAAGGCGGGGCGGGCTAGACAGATAATATGCAACTCGGATCAGACCAAATGCGAGGTTATGGAAAACCTGAAGGTCGGCGAGGAGAAAATCACCATCACGAGGCTCGGCATCTCGAAAGACTTGAAGCCAAAACCCAAGAAGCACGATGGTTACAGGATAGGAACTTTGAGCTACCTCGACCCAAGAAAGCGCATAGACATTTTGATAAGAGCATTCAAGTCGGCGAATCTCAGCGATACAGAGCTCCTCATAGCGGGGATAGGGCAGGACAAACAAAGACTTGAGGCGATTGCCGAAGGGGATCCGCGGATAACGTTTTTGAATTTCGTGCCGGAAATAGAAAAAGTAGATTTCCTCAATTCCCTCGATGTCTTTGTCCTGCCGAGTAAGCTGGAGGGGTACGGACTCCCGTTTGTCGAGGCGATGGCCTGTGGGATTCCGGTAGTAAGTATGCGAGACGCACTCATCCCCAACGATGTGAAGTCTAGGACCCACATTGTGAGCGAGGCTGATTTGCCGAAGTTGCTGGAGAATCGGAACTTCAACTGTGACATAAGGGCGAACCTGAGATTTGCCAAGAAGCACGACTGGGGGGAGCTTGCCGACCAGACCGAGGCGATTTACGGGGAGGCGATTAAGTAGTGTCTAACAATTTCTACAAAGACACCGCACCGATTGATGCGTTCAAAGTCGATAAGAGCCATCTCTTCCGCCGCGCCGCCACGTTGGAACTGATTGGAGACGTTTCGGGCAAAAAGATTCTCGATGTCGGTTGCGCTTGGGCCTTCGTGTCTGGGGGGCTGGCGAAACGCAACGAAGTTCACGGGATAGACAAATCGCAGAGCCTGCTTGTGCTCGCGGCGGAAAGGGGATTGAAAACGATAAAAGGGGACATTCAAGAGGGCTTACCTTTTCCTCCCAATTCGTTTGACTTCGTTCTCGCCGCTGAGGTTATTGAGCACGTTTTTGATACAGATGCGCTAATTTCCGAGTTCTCAAGAGTGTTGAAGAACCGGGGGACTTTAATTGTGAGTGTGCCCAACTGTTGTAGTTTGAACTCACGTGTTTGTGTGCCGCTGGGGCGTATGCCGTGTTACATCGAGCACCATTGCCGTCTAGGGATGGCCGGTCACATCAGGGGATACAATCTTCCGGCGATACGAAAGCAGTTGAAGGAGCACGGGTTCAAAATCGAGAAAATAAGGACGAATGGGATCTATTTTTGGAGGGTTTTCATTCCTTGGCGTTGGCGGTTCCTGCGGAGTTTCGGGGAGAACATTATCGTGAAAGCGAGAGTGATAAAATGATGGATGCTGGTTACATATCCGGCCACCCCGCCCATGAGGCGCTGGCGGGATCGGTCTCTAAAAATCGTTATGAAATTCCTGGGAAGGAAGAGCGAAACTGGGTCTCTTATCTCCTTGATGCTATCCCCCGCGCTTGGAACACCCCGAGGCACGATGTCATAATAAATGAGGGGGGCAGGACCCTGCCCCTTGTCTTTTTGAAAGCGGTTCTCCGTAGGAGGTTCGTGCACATAGTCCGTTCAAATGACATGTTTTTTGATTTTGGTGGCATCCCCCGACACAAACGTCTTATTCTCAAACTTGTGGCACGCTATATTGACGGTGTTATTGCGGTTTCGGATATGGTAGAAGAATGCGTCCGGAAGAACACCAGCCTCCCAGTCAGAAAAGTAAATACTTTCGTAAAGGCTGATTATTTGGAAGTCCAACCCGATCTCTCTGCCAGAAATATCATCGCCATTGGGACGAGATACCCCCAGAAGGGAAACGACATCTTGGCCGAGGTCGACAAGAAACTGCGCGAGCATAGCTATCGAGGGGAAACTTTCGTCTTGGGCCGGGAGGAACCGCCAGAATTTATCAAGGAGTACGCAAGGAACCAGCCCCATTTTCACCTTGCTGGGTTTGTCGATGAGCCGAAAGATTATCTGGCGAAAGGCTGCTTTTATGTCCATCCCGCCCGCTTTGACGCGGCGGGGTGCAGTGTCGTGGAGGCGATGGCGGCGGGTTTGATCCCAATAGTCAGCAAAAAGACAGGAAACAAAGAAGTGGTGAATCAGGTAGACCCCGCGCTAGTTATAGAAAACACTCCCGAAAATTTCTATCATAAACTGAGCGACCTCATGGAACTGAGCGAACCCGAGCTTATTATTCTCTCGGATAGGGCAAAAGAGGTGGCATCGGCCTACACTTTCGACAGGATAAAGGAGGACTTCAAGAGGGCGGTGGGGGAACTCCTGCACGATATCGAGGGGGAACGACATGCCGGATAACTTGGTTATAGGGATGGGGAATATTGGCGTGGCTACCAAACGCTTCCTCGAACGCCTGGGTTATTCGGCGGAGGGCTACGATGCCGTGAAATCCAAGGGGACCCTAAGTGAACTTGAAGAGGCTGAGAGGTACTGGATCTGCACCCCCGAAACTGCCGTTGGCAAGGTGCTAAGTGATTTGAGATCCAAGAAAGGGCTAGTAATCATAAGGAGCACTACGGTTCCCGGAGAGACTGATGGCTACATGAAAGAATTTGGGAGGCACATAGTCCACAATCCAGCGTTTAGCAGAGAGAGGTCAGCCTATTCGGACATGCTGAAAGCAGGTAAATTCTTGGTGGGGGGGTGCTGCGAGGATCACGGGCGGGAAGTTGCGGAAATCTACGAGAAAATTGGAGCGGAGGTCATAAGGGTGAAGCCCGCCGAGAGCGAGATGATCAAGCTAGCGACGAACGGGTTTCTGACCACGCTAATTTCGTACTGGAACGAAATTTCCGGCATTTGCGAGAAAACGGGTCTGGATGCGGACAAGATAGCAAAAACTGCTAGGGAAAGGAACGGGAGAATACCCGAATACGGAACCAGATGGACTGGTAAGGCATTTGGGGGGGATTGCTTACCGAAAGACCTCGATCACCTCATTAGGTTTGCTGAGATGCGAGGTTATCGGGCGACGATCTTGAAGTCGGTTAGAAAACTGAATCAAAGGATAAAATAGTGGGCGAGAAAAGTGATCGAGACGGAGAAGCCAAAGCATAAGCGCTGCCCCAAGTGCGGGAGCAGGCGTCTCCGCAAGCTCTTCAGCGAGCAGACGGGGGGGTTCGCGGGCTTCCAGTGCAGGTCCAAGTCCTGCTTCCACTTGTGGTGCCCGAACCCCGTGAAGCGTTAGTCTCTCTGAGAGCGGGGGGTGGCGTCTTTTTTCATAGAGCACCTAAACCATCTTTATTTTGTTTCCACTTATTGGAAACAATATCTTACCCCCCCAGAACTCTCCTCCAGAACCCCAAATTATTCGCCTCGCACACAATTTCATCACTTATACTGCACCCACGCCGAGCGGCTTCCTTTAGAGCTTTGTCCGCGGCCTTGAGGGCCTCCCGAGGTATGCCTTTGCTTATTTTATGAATTCTGGAGACTGCTTTTCGAGAAATCAAAGTCCAGCGCTTTTTGTCCGTACTAGAAACCCTGAGTATCCGCTCCTTGAGCATTTGTTCCATCGCTCGCTCGCTCATGTGTTTCAGCTCCGCGAGACTGGCCCTGCTCTCGAGCGCAGGCGTGGCGGCGAGGAAGTGTTTTATGCCGCGCCTTTTGCCCCGCGCTTCCCAAACCCCGTCTAGCAAGAGGGAGATGCGATTTATATCCGAAACTGCCCTTATAAACTCTCCAAATTCTACTATATCCCCCCCGAATTCCGAGGCGTCATCCACGACCACTATTAGGTTTTCCTGATGATTTTCGGGCCACGAATTCAATTCGTGGAAGAGGTGGGCCCGATCTCTCTTCGCATCGAGACCCAGCTCCAAGACGATCGAGCGTAGCACTTCGGTTACGCTCTCATACGCGGACGCTCGGATGAAAACCGAAACGTGTCTGATTTGTCCGATTTGTCCATGTGGGGGGAGGCTTTCCCTCTCGAGTTCCGAGATCAGTTGCCTGCAAAAAGTGCTTTTCCCGACCCCGAACTCACCCGTTAGGACCGCCACCCTCCCCTCTTTTATCTCTTGCTTCAAGCTCTCAAATACTGATGGCTGCGCGTTCACGAAAGATTGCGGGGGGAGACTCAGGCTAAACGGGTTACTCCTGAGGCCTTTGCTTTGAAGAAATTTCTCGAACTTCATCCTTTGACCTCGACCTTGATTGTATGCTTACCATCCTCAACCAAGATAAAATCGTTCTCGATCATCCTCCCGCAGAACTCGTTAACGACTTCAAACGGGACTTGGGCGAAATCTGTAAGCTCTTCAGGAGTGAAGTGCTTCATGGCAACCGCCGAGGACAAAAGTTTGCTCCAAAACTTTCGCTCCAAAAGTCCTGGGGGGGATAACCTGTCGAGGATGGCCTGCCGGGAGAATTCTCGGGGCTTGGATGATTGTTGGGGGGCGTGCTGCAGAGAAATGTCCATTTTGTTCGATTTGACTACTATTTCCATTAACGTACGCATACGGTCTATCTCACTCTCTGGAATTCGGCGGTGCCCGCCCAGAGACTTGAAGACCTTGATCTTCCCCTCGTCGCACCATCGCTGAATCGTCTTCGCTGAGAACCCCCCAAGTCGTTCGGCTACTTCTGTGGTTGTTAACAATTTCTCCTTTTTCTCCGTTTTGTCCAATTCGTTCATTTTATCTATTTACTTTTAAAGCTTTTTATTGTTAAGCTTTATGCTATGCACTTCTATGATCAAGAACTACACGCTTGAACCTGCAGCACTCGCAACCCTCCCAAGTATAATCAACTTTACGAGTATCTGAACCCGAACGGGTGCTGGGTGTTAATTGCATGCGCGATTTAATAGTTGTGGGGGCCGGCACGGGAGGGTGCATGGCCGCGCGAACCGCCGCCGAGGCTGGCATGGCATGAGGTACTACTGCAAAAAGTATTCACGGTGGATGACTAGGCGTGAAATTATAGAGGTGCACAAGGGTAGGTGCTTCAGGATCCGCAAGGGGCCTAGGAAGGACAAGTCGTGCAGAATGCTGGTAAAGGTGACATGATGGGTTTCATTTTATCACCCGAAGGGCAATGGAATGTTAAGAAATCTCAGAAGCACTTGGATGAAGATCCCCGCAATCAGGCCCAGAACCAGCACCGTGGCCTTCCTGAACATGACGAGCATAAATACCCCGCCGAGGCACACCCCCGCGAACTTCGCAACGTCCTCCGCGCTGGGGCTCTCGACATCCCCGGGGCTGAACCCGCCGAGCCTGGCGAGGAGGAAGTCCTTGATGAGGATGAGGTTATCCCAGGCCCAGCCCACACCCTTCCACCAGACCGAGATGGGGACGAAGAGCGCGAGCCCGAACCCTATCATGAACAGCACCATCGATAAGAGGCCGATTCCAGGAAATCGCCTACCTACGATCGCCACCACTAAAGCGAAAATCGCGAGCATGACTACGAGGCCTATCCCGATCTCCATGCCATCTCCCCCGCAAATGACTTTATTCGATAAAAATAAATAAGCATCACTTTGACCTCCACAGGAGCACAGCCGCTACCACGCCCCCCATGCCGAACCCCAGCCACGGCCACCACCGCTCCCACCAAGGAACCCCGACTGGCGGCGGAACGGTTGGCTCAACCAAAGTGAAGCCCACTCCATCGCTCCAGTTAGTATAGCCCTGGGCGTAAATTTCCACTTGAATAGTGTGCTCGTCCGCAGGGATGTCCACGAGCAGCAGGCTGCCCTCGTAGAGTCCGCTCTCCGGCTGCCTGACCTCGAACTCCATGTCTCCGTATACGAGCGTCATCTCCACCCTCGCGAATGTCACGGGGTCGTTGGTGTTGGCGTTCCACACGTACGCACGCAGGAAGCAAGTTTCGCCCGTGTAGAACCAGTCCCTGGGAACCCACTCCCCGTCGACGTAGGTGCCTGGCTGGAGACTGGGATCCACATCGGCTGGCGCCCCCTCTTCGTCGTATGCCCCGAGCTCCATCAGGACCCAGAGCGCCGAGGACGAAACAACCGTGTAGGAGGTTGATGAGTTGCCGTCGAGCCCCGAACCCAAGTTCAGAGCATGGACGTGGACGCCCACCGTCGCCCCCAGACTACTGGTGACCTCGTATGTCGCGCTGTACGTGTTCCCCACGACCTCCGCCACTAGAATCCCCTCGGCTTGGTCGAGCACCCAAGCGTTGTCGAGGCTCGCGGCGCCATAAACCCTCGATACTGAGCCAGAAACGGTTATGGACTGGTGTCGGTGGGGCGTAGGGTCGTCCACGCTTACCGTTGTGATGAGGTCGTCAACCGTGAATAGCTCGAATCCCAGCTCCGTGTAGTCGGAGACACCCGCCCCGGACTCGTCCCAGCCCTCGGCCCTCACGTCAAAATTTCCCAGAGCCCCGTCCGAGAGCGAGTCTGGGGGATTGAAGATGTACGAGAATTCCAGCGTCAGGCCGTCAACCACCGAGTTTTCAGTCACCTCCACGTTGTCCACGACCACCGAGTCATTACCGTCGCGTATGGAGAGCCTGAGCGGGGCTATGTCCTCGTTGCCGTTATTGTCGCGCACTCTGACGCTTATCTCAACGCTCTCAGTGGCCCCCGACCCCTCGTAGTCCACATCCCGATCAACCAGCGTCGCGTCCGCGGATATGCTCTCGACAGTGGGATTCACGTTATTGACGCCAACCTCCCCTGATGCCGCCTCCTGTGCCAGTACAGACGGAGCAAGGGCAACCGAGAGGATTAGAAAAAAAAAGATTGCCCCGACCTTTTTGGCTTCGGGAGACTTCAACCGCTGTTTCAACCGCTGCAACCACCTTCGGCGGGTGGCGAAAAGCGCAAAAACCGCGACCGAAACAACTGCTATCGCTACTGCTACGGCCGACCCCCACGGAGACCCGCTAGGCGCGGCTTCCATAACTTGGAAGGTTACTGTTACCTCCTCCGCGTAATCTCCCCAACTGGCCGTGACGACCAGCTGGTAGCCCCCGAAGGGATAGTCGCGCCGGAGCACATCGCTTAGTTCAAGCATACCCACATAGCACTCCGACTCCTTATCCATGGGCACCTGCACATCTCCAGCTTGGGGACCACGAAACACGAAGAAAACATCCGCCTCGCCATCGACTTCCGCTGTCACCAGCAGCAGCTCGTCCTGACGAAACACGTTGTCCAGCCTAGGGACGCCCAGCTCGACCCCGAGAAAAACTCTCAGGTTCAGGGGGATGACTGGCTCCCACGGCTCCTCTGGCACGCTTGGCTCCTCACCGACCCTGATGACGACGGGCTTGGAGAGAGACGCAACTACATGGCCTGACGCTGTGCCTCCGGGTGTTCCCTCAGGAGTCAGAGCCACCACCGATATATTCCCTTCATGAACCTCCCCAATTTGCCACTCGCTAGGGATTCTGAACGTTGTCCTAACTTGGAATGATGCCCCCCCCCTAGTTCAAAGTCATTTTTTGCGAAGGTAACTGGTAGGCCCCCCGTGGCCTCGAGGTGCGCAACAAATGCATTATCGCCTGTGTTGTAGACCCTGACACCGACAACGAACTCCTGCCTAGGTATCACCACGAGGTTGTCAAGTGGGTGACTTGCGATTCCAATCCCTACTTTAGCCGAAGCAGAGCTGGCGCTAAGTATGATAAGCAAGAAAGCTAGAGCTACTATTGTCCCTAGCCCTGCTGTTTTGCTTGATTTTGGCATTTTACCCCACCCCTATATTGTTACGGCTTGCACGTAGAACGTCGTCGTGTACACATCGTCTCTCAACGGGACTGGTAGTTCGAGGAACCAGTAGATGTCCTTCTGTACATTCTCTCCTGATCCTACATCTGTCCAGATAAATTGATACTCACCGGTCAGAGCCTTTATGCCCTCCTTCCCACTGGTCTGTGCTGCATCAGTGTTACCCATCGGTATCGTTCCACCGTGGGTCGTTCCCAACCAGTCAGCAGACAACTTTGCTTCGACTTTGAAGGTGTAGTTTGTATACACCGTGCACACGGTTGGTGTTTCCGTTGGTGTGCGGTCTGTGTCTCCAGGGCTACCAGTGAAGGTCAGTGTATCATCGTCTATTTCCAGCGTTATGATTCCGGTCACAGAGAAAGTGTCTGTATTCTCGCCACTCAGTGCTTCATCGGTTGCTATCCACTTTGCTGTCCAAGCACCAATGGTTGCCGCCGCTGAGAGTTTTATTACAAATTTGTAGTTGTCCGACTGAAGTGTCAAATCTGGTGGGTGAGTACAGCTACCAGTAATCAAGTGGTCGTTGTCTGGGCCTGGACCAGTTTCTGTCCACACATTGTCAACTGCCGTAAATGTAAATGTGTAGTGGTTCTCCTTTGCATCGGGCTTCCCCTCTGCGGTAGTGAGGTAGACCTCGAGTACTACTGTCGATATGTCCGCCAATGTGTTGTTGTCCTGAACCGTGCTTGGAAAGTCATACTCTACTTGTGGGTCAACTGAACTCGGCGCTGTTACACTTGTCACTTCTGGAGTTAAGTTGCCACCAGTCGCACTACCAGAGGCAGAATCTTCATTGACTGCCAAGACCGCCGGAGAAGTCAGTCCAATCGTCAGCATCGTCATCAACATCGCTACCGCCGCTTTCGCAATCCGGTTATGCTTTTTCAACGCACTCACCTCCCCCTCCCGCGGGAATTTGTCATTATGATTTCACCACATTTACGTAGAAGGTCGTCGAATAAACATCATCCCGGAGTGGCAGGGGGAAGTCCAAGAACCAGTAGCAGTCCCTCGCCACTCCTTCTCCCCAGCCGACCGACGGCCAGAGGTCTTGATAACCCGCTGTTAGAGTTACAGTATAAGGCGAACTTCCATCTTGGTCTGCATAGGTATTTGCCATCGGTATCGAACCTCCATACACACTCCCCGACCAGTCCCCGCTCAGCCTGACCTGAATTTTGAAATCGGTATTTGAATCTACAGTGCAGACGGTCGGGTTCTCCGGTGCTGCTTTGTCAGTTTCTCCCGGGTTGCCCGAAAAGGTCAGAGTTTCATCATCGATTGCCAAGCTCAAATACTCAGTCACGCTGAACTTCGCTAGGAACTCCTCGCTGTCCTCCTCGCTCGCACTATCGATTACTTTGGCCCAAACGTTCCATGAGTTGTTGGGGGACGCCGCAACCCCGAGCTTTATGTTAAAGAGAAAGTTGTCCGTGGTCTTCGCGTCGTCCCCTTTCACGCAACTCCCGACGTTTATGTGGCTCCCGCCGGCGTCGGGGCCGACCTCGAACCAGTTGTCGGCGCCAGCCCGAACCCACTTGAAGGTGTAGTGATTCCTCGCGTTATCTGCATCTCCCTGCGATTTTATGTTTTCATACACCACCAACCAGACCTCCTCGATGTCCGAGATCTCGTCGTTGTCCCTGACCTCGATTTCCACGTCGAAGGCGGCGTTCGGGTTGACTGTTGCTGGTGTGAAGGAGGTGAGGATTTCTGGAGCCACATTCGGCGGGACTTCGAGCTGCAGAAAATCGAACTTCACGTTGTACGGGCTCCCCGTTTTTGTGGTGTACAGCAACCCAATTTTGTAGTTATACGCTTGGTAGAAGCACGTGAGAAAACAGTACCAACCGTACGGGAACCCGTCAGAAGTCTCGTCTTGCCACAGCGTCGGGTCTGCGTCCCACGACCCGGAAACCTGTTTTTTGTAGTAAATCATGTCCGCCGCCGGTGAACCCGCCCAGAAGCAGTACAAATCCCCCGAAGCGGTGTCTATGCTAAGAACGGGTGCCATCTCATCAACGCCGTCTGCTTGAACTGTTACCCCCGTTCCCCATCCAGTCCCGTAGGTTCGTTTGTTGTAGCGGATTCCCGGAGTGAGATCGTAATGCAAAAACACGAGATGAACATTGTCACCTTCTGCGACGGCACTATGTGCGTAACCGTCATATGACTTACTCATTGTGGTCTCTTCGTCACCCCAAGACGAACCGCTCCACAACTTTCCATACGCTGCATAGCCTTTGTAAGCATAAATCGCGTAAACCTTCGAGTCGGTAAGGGGAACGACTGAAACCCGCCAAGTATCCGAATATGTTGTCGAAAGTTGGTAGGGGAAGCCCGTCGCCGTGCTCCAAGTCCCGTCGTTCTCGGCATTCTTGAAAACCCACGGATACTTCAAGTTTCCGTCGTAGTATTGCGTACCTATCCAAGCATACCCCCCGCTGTCCACAGTTATGTTCGGAGTCCAGTGCACATCTGTAGAAGTTCCATCGTGAACAGTCTGCTCGTCCGCACTCCAAGTTATCGTACCGTCCGAGTTAGGTGTGCCGCGCCTGTAATAATTATTGTTATTTGACGCCCAACGAGCATAGTGAACATAGGTGCCGTCGAACCAGACCGAACCAGCGTAGCCATATTGACACGCCCCAACGCTCGCGGCATCGCTCCAATAAAGCCCATCCGTCGAACTGCGGTAGACAAAGTTCGTTCCGTCGCTGTACCACACCCAGAACCTCTGGGCGGCGTAGAAGGTTTTCCTTTGGGTGGGGTCCATTGTGGCGTTGAATGATGTGCTCGTCCCCACCAAGCTCGGGCGTGTCGCCAACATCCTCTCAAACGTCCATGTGTTCTCGGACCAGTTGTCCCCCTCCGCATTCGTAGCGCAGACATTCCACCAGTAGTTGTCAACGGGTAACTCGTTCTCAATCGTGCAAGAAGTGGCCGAACCCCCCAAATTTGCATTATCGTAAATATTTTCTCCGTCGTCAAAGTTCTGCGAATCGTCTATCACAAGCCTGTGCGAGGTCGCCCCCAAGCCAGCCGCCCAAGTGAAGGTCGGGGTTTTGTCGATGGTCGAGTGGTTGTTCTCCGGGGAGACTAGGGTGGGCTCCTCAGGGGGTCCTTTAGCTGTGTAGATGCAGTAGATTGAGAATTTCTTGTCAGTAGCTTCTGCTGGTGTATTAATGGTTGGGGGCCAAGATGCCCAACCCCCACTTTTATAATGGTGGATCCCCTTGTTACTTACAGAATCGTAGTATTTATTGTAGTAGACTCCATCCCCCGCCATACCGGTTAGTATCCAATAATCAGAACCACCAGTTGCGGAAACTGGACTATCCAAGTCAAGAGTATACCAATCTGCGGGGTCACCTCCTTTAAGAAAACCGCTTGAAGTTTCCTCCAAATAATCCGCTACTTCCCCTTGACCCCCACTATAGATGGCGTCCGAATAGTTAACATCCACAGATTTGGCACGAAGGTAAGCAACTATGCTATGGATGTTCATGATATCTTCTGGAGCTGTAAACCAAGATCCATTTATGGTACTGTAACTCTCGAGTATTTGACCACCTATACTCTCGTAACCAAATGTCGGGTCAATCCATATCGGGGTCTTTGCATTCTCCAGCCAGTCTTGGGGGATTGTGACCGTTAGGACACCCGTGCCCTCATCGAAACTTAACTTGCCCCACACCCAGTTCTGGTCGTCGTCAATTATCTTCGGTCTGTAAATGTGGAACAGCTTACCATTTGCGTAGTTTGTCCCCCCTACTACGTAGTCCCTCTTCCACTTGTGGTAGACCGCATAACTCCCGACCACGTTAGCAGAGCAGAGAGTATCCGCAACCCCATCATTGTCAGTATCGGCCCAAGTCGGGTGGTCGGGGTGCAGGGGTGGCTGATAGAAAAAATCAAGAGTTTCGTACCCAGAAATATAAAAATTGAGTTCCGTTGCTTTCCAGTCTAACTTCAAATCAAAGTCAACCCCACCTCCGAACATTTGGGTGAAAGAAAGGTTCTCGCCAGCGATGATTTCCGAGATATTCTCTTCGTTACGCAGTTCCATTTCCAGTTCTATTTCGTGTCCTTCGGTGTCCTTCAGCTTCCACTTCAGCTTCCCATTTTCCTCGACTTCCAGCGCACATTCAGTAATATTCGCGGAAGTCCAAGGAGGCAGAATGCTGATGGAGACCCTATTATCCCAGCGGGTCAAGGTCAGGGATTGAACCTTATTTTTGTCTTTAATAACAATCTTGTCGCCTGTCTTCATCCAAGCGTGCCATTCCTCGCCGCTTACATCCCCGTAGAACTGGAGTTCGTTCTCCATCGGATCTGGAGAAGCAGAAACGATCGGCTGACTGGAGAGCGGGGGCACCAAGCTCAGGACCAGCGCGACCGCGAGCGCCAAGACCATCAGTTTGATTTTGGCGGGGCGGGGGCGAAAGGATAGCATGCACATCACCTTCTTTTTCTTTCCCTCCGTACCAGCACGATGGCTGCCAAGGCCGCCGCATGATCGCACTCCATCACCTACACCAGCACCAAGTACCCCATCCACACCAAAATGATAAGGGTGTTGTAGGTCATGTGGGCCGCGATCCCGGGGAGCAGGCTCTGCTGCCTGAGCATGAAAAAGCCCACGACCCCGCCGAAGAACGTCGCGAAAAGCATCAGGGCCACGCCCCCCCCGCACAGCAGGTGGGCGAGTCCGAACGCCAAGCCCCCCAGGCCGACCGCCAGCAGGATCCCGGCCCGCTCGGCGAAGACCGAGGTGAGGACGCCCCTGAAGAACTTCTCCTCGATGAGGGGCACGAGCGTCCCGGTCATGAGCAGGTTCGGGACGAGTTCAGCCGCGAAGAAGGGAACGGTGACCCTGGGCACGACCTCGAAGGTTATGCCGAACAGCCTGACGGTTATCCCCGCTACGAAGAAGATCAGCACGCCCAAGAGCGCCCCGAAAAGAATCGAGCGGAGGCGCTCGCCCGGGAAGCCGAAGCCGACGAAGGCGGCGGGGGACGTGGGGTTCGCCAGCTCGAGGAAGATAACTGCCACGACCGCAGCAACCATCCCCCCGTAGAACACGACGAACGATGTCATCCCGAACGAGAGGTACACCACGGCCAGCATCGCGCCGCAAAGCAGGAGCAACACGACCTTTGCCCAGGGCTCGTGGATGAACGTCCAAGATCCTGGCGGGGAGGGGGAGTCCCAGTTCCTGGGTGTGCGATCCCACCTCGCCTTGGGCCACGCCAAAGCCAGCCCCACGGCGATGATGGGCACGACGATCCAGTATTTCAGCTCGATGGGCTCGGGGGCGGGCAGGGCGGGCCTCTCCTCCGGGGCCTCTGGGGGGACTATTGGACGGAGTGTGGTGGTGAACGTCTTGGTTGCGCCGTACGTGCGGTAGCCGTCGTACCCGGCGGCGGCCCTGAACTCGAAGGATGTGTCGGGGGCCAGCCCGG
>JABUBO010000156.1_pt1 | contig 20450 bp, 4 predicted proteins | sample 7240361 | NCBI WGS metagenome assembly JABUBO01 (sample SAMN07256346, study PRJNA390944) | subsurface metagenome | isolation source: Methane hydrate marine sediment | place: Pacific Ocean: Eastern North Pacific, ODP site
CAATCCTATCTCGCCCAATAATGACGGGATTAAAGATAGAGCCAGTTTTAAGTTTACACTTGCCCGTTATGCGAATATAACCTTGAAAATTTATGACTTAGCCGGGAATTTAGTAAGAAAGATTGATGGCGGTGAAAGGACACCGAGTGTAGAGCACACAATATACTGGTATGCAAGAGATAATTCTGAAAATTTAGTGAGAAACGGTTTATATTTATATCTTCTGGAAGCAGAGGATTTAGACAAGAAGACAGACCAGGTAAAACATGTCATCGGAGTAATCCGCTGATACAGTCAATGTAGTGGCGGCACTCCGTGGCCGTCCAAAAGAAGGGACGGTAATGTAGGGGTGGCACTCCGTGGCCACCCAAAGGAAGGGACGGCACGCCGAAAGATCGGCATAAACTGCGTCCGTCCCCTACGGGAAAAGGGATGTGGACATTATGCGTCACACAGTTTATAAACTTTTTTTGATTGTTCTAATCGCTTTTGCGTTAAGCGTCGCCCATTACCCGTTACAGAAAGCAGAGGGTGGAGCTTTTGACAGGATAGGTATTGGTGCTCGTCCAAAAGGAATGGGAGATGCCTTTACAGCAATAAGTGACGATGGAAATAGCGTATACTGGAACCCTGCTGGTATAGCCTGGATAGAGAAGAGTCAGCTCAGTGTCATGCATAAAGACCTTTTCAGTTTAGGATTAATAAATTACGAATTTCTGGGGTATGTCCATCCCAATATGGGTAATGGTTCGCTGGGGTTCAGCTGGATACGTCTGGACACGACAAGAAATGTAGAATTTATGAATTATACTGAGAATACTTACATTATATCCTATGGGATGAGAATAGCAATGCCCTTTAGTTTAGGAGCAAATATAAAATATTACTCTGTGGATTACAAAGAAGGTGGTAGCGGCTTAGGAGCAGACATTGGTATTCTATACCGCACTTTTGCTGGGCACTTGAACTTGGGGCTTCTATACCAGGACTTCAATCGACCAAAAATAAGGTGGGATACGCAGGCAGAAGACCATCTTCCCGCCAATTTACGGCTGGGAATAGGATTTAAACCCAATCCCTTTATGAACATTGCACTCGATTTGGATAAACTTCTGGAAAGTTATGTTGAGACTCACCTGGGAATTGAGTGGTGGTTACTGAATAGGGGAATAGGTTTGAGAACAGGTTTGATTAATCAGGATAAGGGTAAGTGGAATTTTACTTTGGGTGGAAGTCTCGGCTATAGATTTTTCCGTTTCGATTATGCCTGGGAGAGACACTATGACCTGGGAGGTACCCACCTGTTTTCCATGGTAATAACGTTTTAATGTAGCGGTGGCACTCTGTGGCCACCAAATGAAAGATGGCAATGTAGGGGCGACACGCAGTTTACCCCGACAAAGCGGGGTGGTCGCCCAAAAGAAGGGACGGCATAGAGTCCGTCCCCTACGGGAGTTTTGGAAGATGAGGTGTAAATTAATGAGGAGAAAAAGCTTATCTATTCTATTGGCTGGATTGGTAGCCTTAGTGGTAATTTTTATGTACTGCCCAGATGCCGAAAGTAAAATCCTTTTAGTGGATGATTTTGACGAACAGACATTTCTCAATAAGCTGGGAGGAGAAAGCTACACATGGAATGTCAATCCCCAGGACAAGTCTCAGGGTTGTAAGGTCTCCTTCGACTCTAAGATTCGTGTGGGCGAGACTGGTAGTTCCCTGAGGTTGGACTACGATATTGATTCCACCATTACCTATTTAAGGGAATTTCCCGATACTTCCTACTACATTTATGACTACGACATGGATTCGATTATTGGCTTTGCCAAGGAGGTTCCCCATACTTCTTATAATGGTTTCTATTTTCTGTTGAACAATGCCAACCTTAAAGGTTATAAATATCTCATCTTTTATGTTAAGGGAGACCCGCTGCAGGGTTTCACACGGAAGTTTATTGTTGAACTGAAGAATATCGACCAAACCGATAAGTTCCTGATCGAAGGAGTAGGTTCTTCCTGGCAAAAAATAGTCATTCCCCTGGGGATGTTCAAGAGAATAGGGGAATGGAGAAAGATGACAGAGTTAACGATTGTGTTTAATGAAAATGTGACCAGAAAAACAGGAACCATATATCTCGATAATATCTATTTTGCCCAGTCTTCTGAAGAAGAATTGGGAGAGGAACCTTCTTCAGCCAAGAGTTCCCCACAGGGAAACCCAAAGGAATATTCTGAGGAGAAGAAGACAGACCTTGGCGTCACAATTTACACTGGCTATTCTTATACCCCTGAAGAGAAGACCAAAATATTTAGTATGGGAAGCCTCTCTGTTGAAGGAAGACTCTCAAGATTTGGGGGGAAAATGGAGATTGCAGCTGAGACGCAAAATTTTGGAGAGGCAGCATACGGTGTTGAGCTGGAAAATTGGCCTTTTGAGGAGACCCGTAGACAATCTCCCGAGCTCAAATTTCCCACTCTACAATTTACAGTGAACGATATCCTCCCTCAAGCTTCGAGGATAAAACTGGGACACCTCTGGCTCGACTCTACCCGCTATACTTTTAATCCTGTTTACGGATGGAAAGGAGTCTCTATTGATGGGGACTATCGTGGACTCAACTACAATACTTTCTTCATCAAACAGCCTTTCAATTCCTTCACTTTAGGAAGCCATTTCCGACAATACTGGCAATATTTTCGGCTGGAAGCAATTGGAATTCACCATTCCCAGACAGCACGGCTTTCAAGCTCTTCGGGAGAAGACGGAACGCTGGAAGTAGAGCCAGTGGAAAAAGATACGACCTTTATGTTTCGAATTTTGGAGTACTTGCTTAGCCATCGAATCACATTTGAAGGAATTTATGGTCACGATATATACCATCAATATGCTGAAGTTGACCGTACTGACCCCACCGAACCGATCTATAGTCAGAAGCTGGATAAGACGGTTTCTCGTTATGGGAATATGTGGCGAGGAAAGTTAATTTTCGATAATCTCCTCTGGAGAAGTTCAAAACTTAGTTACGGGTATCGATGGGTCGGTGAAAATTTTAAGCCAGAGTATCGTCAGGAGCCGACAGTTTTCGATGATGTAGATGGTGACCAGAAGGGTTATAATGTTAAGTTTGAACAGTCCTGTAAAGGATTTGTCGCCTCCGTTGCTTACGATGATATAACTCGCAATTCAAATAAAGATTATGGGAGAAAACGTACTAACCTTAGCTTATACTACTATGGCTTTCGGGGAATGGAGTTGGGGATATTCCGCGAGTATCGAAAAGAAGATTATAAATACACCAGCCTCCGTTCCAGCCTGGATGTGGACAGGAACGAAAAAGTTGGTGTGAGCGAACTATATCTACGTTTCCACCTCGTCCATCCAGTAACTCCCGGAATCAGGCTCCCGTTAGTGTTGTGGTTTAAATTCCGCAGAGAGGATATAGAACATCCTCTCACAGGTGCCAGTTATGTGACCGATTCTTTTCAGACTAAAATTGAATACTATCCAACACCTTATCTAAAACTTTTAGGTATGTACAAGACTACGAGGTTCGGAGACCCCAGTTGGGAGCCAACAGGTTATCCATTTGCTGATAACTTTACCCGCCTCGCCCTCGAAGTCATGTTTTAACATAAAAAAGGGAACAGGGACTTTTTGATTTAAGAGTAGGGGTGGCACACAGTTTATCCCGATGTATCGGGATGGTCGCCCGTAGGGGTGGCACTCCGTGGCCACCCAAATGAAGGGACGGCATGCCGAAAAATCGGCATAAACTGCGTCCGTCTCCTACAATCGCTGATTAGGACAATGAGAACAAATATAAATATTAGGAGAGTCTTTTTCGCTCTCCTATTTTTTATTAGTTTAAGCCTTCTGGGTGGGTTTCCTGCTCAGGGGATGAGCGATGAGGAATTCCTCGATATGGTGGAAGAGGAAACGTTCTGGTTCTTCTGGAATGAGGCGAATCCATCTAATGGGTTAATTCAGGACAGAGCGAGGAATTTTACTTCCGATATATATAATCATGCAAGTATTGCCTCAGTGGGATTTGGATTGACCGCAATATGTGTAGCTCATAGTCGGGGATGGATAAGTTATAATCAGGCTTATAATCGTATTCTAACGACTCTCAAAACATTTAGAGACGGACCTGTAGAAAATGAGAATGGGTTCTTTTACCACTTCCTCGATATGGATACCGGAGCCCGCTACGGCACTTGCGAAGTTTCTTCTATTGACACAACCCTCTTCCTTGCTGGTGCTCTGTTTGCAGGCCAGTATTTTAAAGGCACAGAAATTGAAACTGTAGCTGATGAACTATACCGGGCAGCGGATTGGGAATGGATGAGTAATAGCACCGAATTTGTGAATATGTCCTGGACACCTGAGTTTCTTTTCGGCTCTTCTTACTGGAACAGTTTCAATGAAGGGGTTCTTCTTGACGTCTTGGCAATAGGCTCTCCTACTTATCCAAAAAATGTAGATTGCTGGACGGATATAACTAGGCCGCCAGGCACTTATGCCGGGTATAACTTAATCTACTGTTGGCCCAATAATCCCCTATTTGTCCACCAGTATCCACACATCTGGATTGACTTCCGGAGAAAAGAGTATGCAGGCACCAACTATTTTGAAAATTCAAAAAAGGCTACTTTAGCAAATAGGCAGTTCTGCATTGACCACCAGGATGATACGGAAAACGATGGCGACGATGATTACACTACTTATAGTTCTAAAAGTTGGGGTTTGACTGCAGGGGATGACCCTGACGGCGGTTATACTGCCTATGGAGCAGAGCCAGGAGGAGGTCTTAATGATGATGGCACAGTTCAACCTACAGCATCAGCAGGCTCGATAATGTTTACACCAGAGGAGTCGATAGAGACATTAAAGTATATGTATGATAATTACAAGAGTAATATCTGGGGTAAATACGGATTTTGTGATGGATTCAATCTTGACCGAAGTCCAGATTGGCGTGCAGACGATGTAATTGGAATCAGTCAGGGCGCAACAATGTTAGCCATAGAAAATTATAGAACGGGAATGGTCTGGGATGTTTTTATGCAGGTTCCTTATGTTACCGACGCTCTAAATAAGATGGGATTTTACGACACAGGAGATAATACTCGACCAGAAGAGATAGACCTTAAAACAGAGGCAGGTTCCAATACTGGTGATGTGGTATTGAGCTGGACTGCTCCCGGAGATGATGGAAGTATTGGCAGGGCAAATGAATATATAATCCGTTATTCAGAGAGAGAAATAACTAACTACGCTGCCTGGTGTGAAGCTAATGATGTAGCAGGTGAGCCGGTTCCCAAAGATGCAGGAGGAAAGGAGACTTTCACAGTAAGTAACCTAACCCCGGGGAGGAAATACTATTTTGCTATCAGGGCAGTAGATGATGTGGGAAATAAGTCGATTCTTTCCAGTAGTCCCTCTGCCTCTCCTGAGAGGAAGAAGAGCAAGTTGAACAAAATCTATCCCAATCCATTCTATCCAGCAAAAGACCGCATGGCTAACATTTCCTATAATCTGAATAGAGAGGCGAATGTAGTAATTGAAGTCTATAATATTGCTGGCGAACTGGTAAAAGAGTGGAATGATGGGTATAAATCAGAAGGGGAGCATCAAACTGACTGGGAAGGAAGGAATAGAGGGGAGAGGCAGGTAAGTTCGGGAATATACATAATACTTCTGAGAGAAAACGGTGTGGCTGCGGACAGAAAGAAAATGGCTGTCATTAAATAATTTTTTTTACCCTTGACATCAACTTATAAGGATAGTATATTGTGTTTAGATTCGCAAACATATGTTTATGTTAGTAAACATAGAAAAGAGTAAGGGCCCCGTGCGAGCGGGATGATCGCCCAAACGAAGGACGGTATTGTAGGGGCGACACTCCGTGGTCGCCCACAGGAAGGGACGGCATGCCGAAAAATCGGCATAAACTGCGTCCGTCCCCTACAGGAGTTTAACGGCACCATATAAACGGTGCCTGATTACGTGAGAAGAATTTAAATGGACAGAAGAGAATCCTCCTTCTCTTTCATTCCTTCATATAAGCTGGCACTCTATAACCTTTCAAAATTGGTGCTGGTTATATTTGCGACCTACCTCTATTTTCTCTGTTTCCACTGGAATCTTTTCTTTGCCATTCTTATGGTTCTCCTCTTTGCCTACATTATTTTCGGTGTGGCCAGCATTGTAGTTAACTTTTTTATCTACCTTTCTACCAAACCCCTTCTGTTAAAAGAAAGAGAAGACATCCTTAAAAATGGAATTCCCGACAATGTAAAAATACTCTTTTTCCGTCCTGTTTTTGCCAAAAGTGTAAAGGAGATGGAGACCCTTATAGAAAGTATGAAACAGGATATTCAAAATAATCAGGAGAAGAATCGGAACATAAAATTCATTGTCATAGATAATACAAGGGATGATGTGGTCAAACAGAGAACAAGAGAGATGATTAAGGACTTAGAGGCGCAATTTGGCGAAGATGTGGTTTTTTACTTCCACCGCAATCCCAAAAGCGACTTCTTCAAGAAACTTGGTATCTATCAAGATGCTATTATGTTACTCTACGAAGGATGGACCAAGCCTAAAACTTATGTCGGTAGAGAATGGGAAAAGTGGACCAAGGGCACCAGAAATCCTGAACAACCTATCTTTGATGAAATCATTGGCGATATTAGTGCTCTGGGCATTGATGGCTCAAATGAGGACATCATAAATGGTAGAGAGGTGGCGATTCGAGAAGGCGAAAGGCCAGAAATATCGATAGTCTGCGATGCAGATAATGTCTGGCCGAGGGGTTCAATAAGGAAGATTGTCGCTAAGGTTCTCCATCCGGAAAATAGAGATATTGTTATATATCAGCCGGCAATAGAAGTATCCAATCCCAATGAGGACAGTTACATTAGATTAAATGTGCTGGCTCGAGAGATGATTAAGTTCGACCCCATAGCCAGATGGAGAATGTACCACTTCTCTCCATTTTATGGCAAGGGCGCAATGCAAATAGAAGGCTATGTCAGAGGTGTTATAAAGAGAGAAGCCATCCATCCTGGCAAAGCAGCAAGCCACGATTTCCAGGAATCCCTTAGAGCCTGGACAGCACTTGTAGAAGATGTATACATTTATGAAAAGACATTTTCTAATAAGTTATCTGAACTGACAAGAAGTGCTCAATGGGGATGGGGTGACATGGAAACAGTTGGTCAATTTATATTTAAGAAGTTCGAGCCGGGAAGGAGGTCTCATCTTTATGCGCTGATGAGATTGCTGATAGGCAACCTCACTTTCTCCCTCTGGCTAATAGGCACTTCAATATCCTGGATGGTTCCTGATTTAGCGACTATGACCAGACTCAAACTATTCTTCTCTTTGATTGGGGGGATTCTAATTCTCAACATCTTAATACCCAAATTCATTACTCCCATAGTAAACAGACTTAAGCGCAAAACCTATGAAGTGGAAATTCCAGAAGTTAAAAAGAGCATTTTTACTATTTTGGGAGAAGGAATTTTCGCCACAGTAGTCTCTTTTCTCATACATCTACTTGACTTGGTGTATAAGCCTTGGGCATTAATCAAGAATCTTATTAGTCAAATTCGCGGTAGGCCGTTTGTATGGAAGACAGGTGCAATGGGAGAAATAGAGACAGCTAATGTCTCCTTATATCAAACATATAAGAGGTTATTTCCTTCCACTGTTCTTGGAATTTTGTTGGTCTTTGCTGGAATCCTGGGACTCTTGCGTCCTATTGTAGCGATATTCTTATCCCCATTCATAGCCTCCTTCGTATTAGGCCCAGCTGTCATCTGGCTCACCTCAAAACCCCGCGGGAATGTAGCTGCAGAGCGATAGCTCTGCATTGTAGTGGTGGCACTCCGTGGCCACCCAGTAGGGACGGCACGCCGAAAAATCGGCATAAACTGCGTCCGTCCCCTACAGGAAGGCAAAGCTTACGCTTTGTCGCTACAACCCGGCAAAAATTTTACAAGAAATTTACAATTCTTTTACATATTTGTGATACGCGTGTTATATACTATTATTAGCAAGAGATTTTTAAAGGGAAATAGAGTTCTTTGAAGATAATTTAATATTCCGAAAGGGCAAACCTCGAGCAATCGGGGGGCGCAAAGCCTCGGGGTTACTTAGATAGACAACATTGCATTTGAACCGGCCGGGCTGCCGATAACGAGTAGAAATACCGTTATATGTAGTCCGGCTTTTTTTATATGTCGTGTAGGGGTGGCACTCCGTGGCCACCCAGTAGGGACGGCACGCCGAAAAATCGGCATAAACTGCGTCCGTCCCCTACAGGAAGGAAACCTGAGAATTCGTGACTAGGAGAAAAGATGGTAGCCTGGTGGTATAGCAAGGCAAATAAAATATGGCTTAGAGTCCTGGCACTGGTTGTAAGCAGCGTATTTTTCTTCACCCAGATAGTGGGAGCCTCTGTGCCAGATAGAAATTTCTGGGCAGAGAGGCGCAGAGCCAGGCAGAAACTCCTTGCTTCCCGGGAGAAAGTTCACCAATCAAATAGACGCAAAGGTTTAAGAGAGAAGCTTGAACAGAAAGACGTAGCAGGTGAAGTATCCTCACTAATCACTCCTCAAAATCTATTCACCGTTCCTTCCGAATACGGCACAGTAAAAGAAATCCATACGCAGGCGTCAAGCAAGAAGCCGCAAGGGATGGGAAATAGACTGATTATCCACATCCAGGATGCCCATTCCAGTCCTGAAGCCCAGCTAAACAGCGCAAATATTCTGAAATATCTCCAGAAAGGTGTAGCCAGAGAGTCTACTCTGCCTCTTTTGATATGTGTTGAGGGTTCCTCTGGTCTTGTGGACACCACACTTCTCTCCACCTTCCCTGAAAATAAGATAAAGGAGAAAGTAGCCAGTGAATTTCTTAAGGAAGGAAAAATTACTGGAGAGGAATACTTTGCCATAGTCAAAAATGACAAGGCACCAGCTGTAAATATTTATGGTGTGGAGAATAAACGCGCATATGATAAGAACCTGAAAGCCTTTGACGAAGGTCTCTCCTCAGGAGAAAGGTTGAGGAATTACTTCCGGAAAGTTAGAAAAGAGATCAACCCACTGAAAGCCCGCCTGTATAACAAGAGATTGAAAGGCTTAGAATCGAAGATAGAAGCCTACCAGAAGAAGAGAATCCCACTCACTCAATACTCCCAATATCTCCATCATTTTCTGGATGATTCTCCTCTCCCCTCGGGGGAGAGGGTTAGGGTGAGGGGGAAATACCCCAATTTCAAACTATTTGTTGAGGCATCCAGATATGAAAAGAAGATAGACTTCTCCAGGGTAGATTCTGAGAGGTCAAAATACATAAAAGAGCTGAGCAAGAAATTGACTAACGATGAACTATCCGACCTTTTGGTTATGAGCCTTGACTATAGATTAGGGAAGGTGACATCGGCTGAATACTATACTTATCTCCAGTCTCTCTCTTCCAGGATGGGAAAGGGTATAAGGTCTCAAGACCCCAGAATACTGACTGAGCTTGTGACTTCAAAGGAAGGTAAGAACGAGTATCCCAACCTGAACTTATATATCAAGTACAACAAACTCTACGATAAGATAGACCAGAATAAGCTATTCTCAGAGATAAGTGAATTGGAGCAGGAACTCAAGGAGAGACTATGTGAGAGAGAAGAGGAGAGGAAATTAGTAAAGCTCTCCAGGATGCTTGGTGTTTTAAAAGACCTCACAAGCTTTAAGATTTCTAATGACGATCTCTCCTATTATCATAAGCACCGCGACGAGATAACTTCCGGTATGTTCTCCAATTTCATAACCACACACAATACCCCCTCACCCTTCCCTCTCCCCCAGGGGGAGAGGATTAAGGTAGGGGAGGCCCGCCGTGGCCTCCCGAAGGAAAGTGGAAATGTAGGGGCGACACTCCGTGGTCGCCCAAAGAGAGGGACGGCACAGAGTCCGTCCCCTACATTAGTAAAGGCGAACCTATCAAAATTTGAGGGATTCTACAGGATAGCTTTAAACAGGAACAAATCTTTAGTGGATAACACCATTTCCCGGATGGAAAAAGAAGGAGTGAAAGTTGCCGTTCTCATTGCTGGAGGTTTCCATACGCCAGGGATTACAGAACTTCTGCGTGATAGGAATATGTCCTATGTAGTGGTTACTCCGCGACTGGGAGAGAACTATTCCTCTGATTTGGAACCCTCTCCAAGGAAGAGGAGGTCGAACCTGGAGAAAGCCATAGCGGGTATTGTAGGGGCAATAAGGGCAGCGAGTATATTTAGAGACTCATCGTTCCAGAGATACGCCGTGATTTGCCTTGGGGCGAATCTTACTGTAATTCTCTCCTCTCAATTTAAGCCAGAGGAGATAGAAAGGGCATCCCAACAGCTAATAAGTGATTGGAAGGAAGAACTTCGTGCTAGAGGCAAATCAACGGAAGTGATAGACAGTGTTGAATTTTTGTCTGTAGTTTTAACGAGAGAGAATGAGGCATTTGCTTTAGGAGTTGTCAGGATAAAGAATGAGAATCTGCCTTTTGTCTTTCGATATGATGTAGAGGGGGAAAGAGTCCTTGAGATTATCTCTGGTGATGGTTGCAGAGACTTTTTCCTTTCAGGCGCCTTTGACAATATTGTAGAGGTTGAAGTTGCTTTGACTGTTTGGGACAAACTACCAAAACTCTGGCCGCCCTCCGTATTAACCGAGCCAGAAATTAGAACAACCATCTTCGGCAAAGGTGAAAGCAAAATCGAAAGCGAAGTGGAAGATACTGCACATGAAACCGTTGAAGCTATTGGGGGGTTAAAGCAAGAAGGAATTATGGAAATACAGGAATCGGTTCCATCTTCTTCCTTCGCGTTTATACCTTTCGTATTCTTAAGAGGATTTTTTGATCGGGGTAGTCAAATTTCTCATAATATTATAGAAGAAATCCCAGAACAAATTTCCTCACTCGCTTCGCATCTCCCCAGTGGCGGTCTGCCGCTTGATACAATTCTGCCTGAGAAATCAGAACTCACCAGGCAACTCGCTAATTTATCACTTCACCATTTCATTTCCATTCTGATAGCCGGCTTGGTTATATTCGGCACGATTATCTACTTTGCCATTCAAAGAAAGGGCAAAATAGTAGAATTTAAGGGAGCAAAAGTCAACCTTAAAGGCTTGGTAGATAGAAGCATAGAAAAAGTTAAAAGTAGCCTTGCAAAGAGCCGAACTCGCCGCATTATGGATGGAATCAAGATGCACTTATCATCCCTCAAAGCCAGATTGACATCTGACCAGCCTCTTTTCGGATTCAAGAAAGAGCCTAGTCCACCAAAACTTGCGATACTAATGTTCGAGGAGTATTTACACAGTGGAGAAATAAAAAAAGTTTTGGAAGAAGCACATAAAGATGTGAAACTACTACTTACCGAACTTGCAAAAGATTTAGAAAAAGCAAAAATAGTAATGGATAAAGAGAGTTACAATAAAGTTAGGGAAATTCAAAAGAGAATGAATGGTTACATGGATGAGGCCAATGAAATACAACGTAAATCAGCCATTATTTATGCAGATGTTAGAAAAGAGTATGGCTATTTAGATTGTGATAGAAACCAGGTATCAAATGAACACTATAGAGACTGGGTACGTTTTAAGGAAATAAAATCAAAGGATACTTCCATAAGAGACAGATGGCTACAATTGATGTATTATCATAATACTATGATCGGTAGTCCAGCAGATATTTTAGGCAGAGTGTTAATACAACGTGAAATTGTATACAATATCGCACCTGCCATAGCCTATAGAGGGCAAAAACTTATAAGCTACCTTGAGGAGAAAGATTGGAAGGTAACTCTAGCTGACTTAACAAAGGATTATTACTTTATGCTTGATAACATAAAATTCATGAAAGATATTTTGTCAAGAGTAAAGTTTTTATTTCCATATCTTGATGATGAAGATGTAGAAGTAATAGAACGCTTAAAAAACAAGGTTGAAGAAAATACAGAAGAATTTGATAAAGTATGGAAACGTTATCCGCTATCACCACAAATCGGAACAGAGTTAGATAAAAAGTCTTATATACAAAAAGAGGAAAAAAGAGATTTGGCTTTACTTAGTTTAAGGACGCTTGAAAATGTATCGTTTGAATTACGAGGTGGGGAATTATACTTTGTTTTAAGTCCTAGTTTAAAAGATAAAGATAAGGAGGATATACACACCAAAGAATATATAAGATTAATGTTAGAGGTAAGCAAACATGAGATGGAAACACAATTACGGCGCTTCAAAAACACTAAAGATGAGGGAGTTGATGTAGATATAACTATAAGGGAAGGTGACGAACTTATTGAAGAGCAGTTAGAAAAGTTATTGGTAACGTTAAGAAGTATTGGAGAACCCGACACTCATGAGTTTGTTAAGGTAAGGAAAACTCAAAGAGCAGAGGAAGAGATTACTGGTGAGCTACCTGCTATTGTCCGTGAGGCACGCAATAAACTAAAGAGAGATTTCTGGTATGGCGGAATTATCGATAATCTGAGAGTGCGGATGTGGAGGAACCTTCGCAGTTTAGGGAGAAGCCGGAATAAAGATATTGACCTTGATGAAAATGTTATAGGAAACAAAACTGCTGCTACTAAATCAATGTTTCATGAATTTCGCCATACTCTTTTGAAAATTGCACGAGAAAAAGGTTTATTAACCCTTGAAGAAACTGCAGCAGCATATAGATTTGCTGAAGAAGTATGGATAGTGCGGGGAGAATTAGAATATTTGTTGAGTGATAAATTTACTAATAGGCAGAGAAGGTCCTATCTTAACTACTTAAAAGATTCTCCAAATATAAATGATGCTGCATTCCAAAATTTATATAAGAGATATAGCACTCTCAGATCACAAAATGCATCACCAGAGCAATTAACCTTAGCAGTTGCCACCCATGTCAAAAAAGTTCTTAAGAGGGATTTGAAATATGATTATGACGAGGAGCTTGACAAATTCCTGACATCTCTAGATTTAAGAAATCCCATGAAAAGGGGTTTTCTGGTTGAACGGGTTGAAGAACTTGAGTTTAAGTTTACTGAGGCAATGCTTAAACTAAACGATGTTATCGTTAAAAAAGATAAACCCGCGGCAAAAGCAGAAAAGGTCAAACCGGTATCTTTCTTACAAATGGGAAAAACCATTAAAGAACAGAGAAAAATAACTGATAGACTTGAAGGAGCAGTACGAGATTTACATGAATCAGAAATACAAACTATGATTATGGAATTGAAGTATAATTTAAGGGCATTTGATGGAAAAACAACTCCTCAAGAAGTAATCAATGCTGTATCACCAGCACTCAATAAAACTCATCTAGGCAAACGAATAGAAAAACAGTTAAGGAATGCTCATGAAAAAGAAGAGATGCTTAACGCTCTTCTTCCTATTATATATGCCTGCGCCAGAAAACTTGCGGCAAAAACATTAAAAGGGAAAAGACATTATTTAGTTCAGTTAGATGGCGCGGTTGCCCTTCATTACGGCTTAATTGTTGACCAGCAAACTGGAGAAGGCAAATCTCAGACTGCTTCTCTCCCCGCGATGCTTAATGCATTAGTTAGAAAGGTTCATATTCATACACATTCTCATAAAAAAGCTGTTGATGATGCAAAAGAACTGATGCCGCTTTATATGGCAATGGGATATTCTGTTGGCGTATGTGGGGAAAAGGAAGGTGAATATTATGCGGTAGTTTTTGGAAAAGGTAGGGAACCAGTCCTGGTGGGCATTTCGCGTCGTGAATTTTATCAGAGAGATATTGTATATGCAAAGCACAGCAATAATGAGTTTGATTATTCAAGAGATAGAATCAAAAATGACGCTTTTTTACAGGACCTGCCCGATATAGCTGATACATTTACTCTTGCCGATGAGGTAGATAGTCTTCATATCCATGAAGCACGCACTCCCCACATTACCACAAAGCCAGGAAAATTAGGTAAAAAAGACATAGAAAGAATACACTTAACTGATGCTATTGTGCGCGAAATTCTAAAGAACAAAGAACTTTATGAAGCAGATAAACACCGTCTTACTGCAAGTTTTACCGAAGAAGAAAGTAACCAGAAGAAAATTGAATATATTATTCAAAAACACCTGAGACGTAAAGTAAACATTTTTAAAGCAAGAACAAATGAGCAACAGTTATGGCTAAGCTTACTACTCAATGCTTTGCAGGCGCATACCTTATATGAACAGGGAACAGATTACCTGGTGGAAAAAGATGGTACTGTTGCTCTTCTTAGTAAAAAATTTACAGGAAGGGTAATGGTTGGACAACGTTTAAGCGGTGGGCTTCATCAGGCAATCGAGGCTAAAGAAGGGGTTACCATCAATCCCGGTAATGAAGATATAGATTACTCCATCACTACTATGAGATCTTTTAATACCTTTAATAGAAAATGGGCAGGTTTTTCAGGAACAGCAAAAGCACACAAAAAGCCATTCAATCGCGTATATGGAAAACAGATTTATGTTGTTGACACGAATATTGAGAGGCAAAGAGAAGACTTTGAAGATAGGGTATCAAAAAATACGTTTGATAAACTTCGCGCAATAATTGAAGACATCGCACTTATTCGCCAAAATCCACAAGAGCAGGAACGCCCAATCCTTATTGGCGGAATCTTTTCGGACAAAAAGGCTGAGGCTTTTGGAGATATATTAAACAATAGAGGTGAGAATGAAAAAATTGCCACATTGTGGAATATAGACCCAAACGAAGTACAAACATTGAAAGACTTATCGAGCAAATTACTTGGAAAAATCGTGGTGCCGGTACTTAATGCATCGCATGCAGAGAAGGAACAAGAAATTATAGACCGGGCAGGACAGAGAAATGCAATGACCATTGCCACAAATATTGCAGGTCGCGAGACAGATATAAAAACTCCAAAAGATGTTATTGAAATCGGCGGTTTGCATGTTATAGGAGTTACCAGAAGTGAATCAAAAGCCGTCGACTTGCAATTGGCAGGAAGAGCAGGGAGAATAGGTCAAAAGGGAAGTTCACGGTTTTATCTTAGTATGTACGATGATATGTATGTTAAGTTTTGGGGTGAGGATGCGGAGAAAGAGCAGGCACGATTATGCAGATTGCTTGATAAAGGCAAGGAAGACCAGGTTCGTTTAGCATTAGACAAAATCCAGAAAAGGGTTGACGAAAGAAATCAAAATGAATTTATCGAACAAGCTGAATTTGAACACATACCTGATCAACAATTAACTGCCATTGATAAGCTAAAACAAGGAATACTAGAAGGGAAAAAGAACAATAGGGTTGATTTATATGCGGTTGAATATGATTTTGACAGGGTTATCGAAATGCTTGTTGCAAAAGTTAAAGAGATACATTCACGAATGCTTACCGATAAAGACAAAGCTGTTTTTGAAGAAAAAGCCGAATTTATTTCCCGACAACTTTTATTGCGAAGCATTAACAAACATCGAGGAAACTATAGTAAAGAAGCCCGATTGATTAGACAGCAGATAGATACAACAATCCCTGGTGATAACAAACAGAAACTGTTGGCATACCAGGCAGAGATGGCCCAAGCGTTTAATGCTTTGTTACAGACTATTTATAAGGAATCATTTACCAATATTTATCGAAAGAATGAGATTAAGAATATCTTAAATGAATATGAGCAACATAAAGCACGCAGAAAAATAATTGCAGAATCGATTAAAAATGTAGCATCAGAAGTTAAAAACCAAATGCACAATATCATAAACATAGAAATTTTGATAGACAAGCTTCATAAAAATGTTTCCAGAGTTTTATCTCGCAATTTTAATCTACGAAAAAATGAATTACGGGAAAGAATTCCACGGTTAGCACGTGGTATATTGCATAACAAAACGCTTTCTGCACGATATATAAGCAGTCGTGGAGCATTAATCCAAAATTTTGCCGATGTATTAGTGAAGGATATCGAATCACTAAAAGCTCAATTAGATAATAACCTTAACTATACGCTTTCCTTACTTGCAAATAATGAAATGCTTGATTCTTTCCTTGGCATTGAGAATGGTAACCTTATTATTAATAAAGCTTCATTAGTAAAACAAGTCCTTTCTGGGGAAATAGGAAAAATTACATTCAATGAATCAACAGCTCAACAGGTTGCTGATTCAGTTATTAGCAAAGGGGATTTTATTGATCAGTTTCCGTTGGAAATGGGACTTACTGATAAATCACTCAGTGCTGCAGTCTACGATTTAAACATGGGATTAGAAAGAGGCAAAAATCCACGCGTTCTGGTACTTAAGATAAATAAAGGGATTACTACTGTTCTTTCCAAAGTAGACAAAAAGCTTTTTGAAAAGATTGGACACGTATTAGAAGATGTTTTAGGGACGGTTGTTATTATTGACAATGGCGTTCCATTAGAGAAAGCAGGGGAAGTGATTAAGCAAATCCAAAAGCTTTCGAAAAAGATAGGGGCTACACCGGCATCTATCAGACAAATATCAAAAGATGGAACCAGCACTATTTCTGTACAATTACGTAAAAGTTTTGTTCAGAAAGTAATTGATATAATCCTGAGTATGCTTTCCTCTGTTGGCCGATTCTTAAAAAACCGTTCAACACGAGGTCGTTTATATACAAAGAAATTTGGCTGGAATCTCCGGGATTCAGCGGTAGGAGTGTTTACAGACAAGAAAGCAAGGTATGCTGCAGGCATTCTTGTAGGTCTTTATGGAACGCCAGTTGCAGCTAAAACAGTAATTCAACACCTAGAAATGAAAAAACAAGAACGTATTAACGAAGCGATAGTATCGTATGAGAATATAGCAGAAAAAAATAGAGAACAATTTTCAAATTTTCAAGAAGAATTTGAATCAGGGAAAATCGGATTTGTTCAATATCTTAACAAACACATGGATGCTTTTATACAGACACGAACAGAATATGAAGCATTAAAAGAACGAGCCCCGCCTGATAGTCAAATTCATCAGGAAATAGAAAATGCCTTAACAACTATTAATGAACAGATAGACTTTTGTAGAAAAATCGTTGATAAAATAGAACACCCCGATTTTATTGGAACCGAAGATTCTCTGACAACGCCCACCTTAGAGGAAGAAATAAGCCCGCCAACCATCGAAGATAGCAAACAAGAAGTTTCTCCTGTCCGAAAAGAAAAAGAACCACTTCCTGAGCCGTCCACAACAGAACCAGCCAAAACAAGACCAGCCGAAGACAAAACTGAAAAACAAGTTAAGGTTAAGGAGAGGGTTGAGGCACAAAGAAAGGTTGGAAAAGCTACTGTACCGGATGATATCGTGAAGGCAGGGGAAAAGAAGGAAGCAGCCCAAAAGCCAGCCGAGGCAGTGGGGAAGGAGCTTGAGGTATTTGAGGATAAGACTGGTAGAGTCGAAAAAGAAGAAAGGAAAGAACCCCTAGCAAAAGTTCCAAAAGCTCAAGCAGCTGGCAAGATTACCCTGTTTTTGGTCGATCATGACTCACCGGCTGATTTTCAGAGGGTACAACCGGAGATCGAAGCAGCTATAGAGGGAGCCTTGAAAGCAGGTAAAAACATTCACTTTTTTGCTGAGTCAGCGGATGTTCAGAGTGAATTTGTGTTTACTTCCTTAATTTATGAAAACCTTAAGCCCGGGAAGTCCACTGTGTTGAGGAACATTTTTGGTGATCTGTACATTGGCCCTATTCCTGAATCCTTTTTTGAAATGACTGCCCAAAAAGGAATCATGGGCTTCAGAAGTCTTGAGTCCATGGAAAGAAACTTAAGAAGCGCAAAGAAGGAAAAGCGCATCGATGAGCGGTGGGAAAAAGATTATAATCACGCGATGACAATCATCTCCCAACTCAAGAAGGTCCGACGATTATTCTTTCAATTAGTTCGCGCTCCAGATACTATTAAAGTTCCGGCCACCAAGCGAGCCGCTGCGCTCCAGGAAATACGCGGAATTTTTGAACGTTATCAAGGTCAAATAGACCGGTCATACGAACAGGGCGGTCTTCCGAATGCGCCATTAACCTTTCGCATGTCGGCTTCTTTAGATAGAGGGTTTTTTGCACAGCAGGAAGAGTTTTTAAGGCAAGGGCGCTTTTCAAATCTACTTGGAAAGCGAATATTTGTTCATCGTGAAAGGATAGCAGACCCTGAACATCTTTGCCAATATATTATTGCAGGCGATCGTTTTGATAGTTTATTTAATGTAACCAATGCCCTGAGCAGCACCCCTCCTGCCGGGGTTGAGACCGCCCAATCTTTATTTTTCGGAACTCCTAAAGGACCATTTAATCGCCGGCTCGGTCAAGTTAAAGAGCGATACTATCAAATTGGAAGACACTTTCGAAAGAATGTTGTTGAAAAAAGAGATGCAAACTTGTCTGCGACTGTTGTCGATGCGGTTGGGGCTGACACCGATGTCGCTATCATAATACGGGGTGCGGCACATGTTGGTCTGGCTGACTTAATGCGCTCTAGAGTGGCCTCAGATGGTCTATTGACAGCTAAAAATATGCTCAAGCAGCAGGCACGAAAGATGTTCAAGATTGATATTGATATTGACGAAAAAGACCTTGAAGAAATGAGAAAGAAAAAGCCCAATACCGCCACGGAGCAGAAGGTGGAGCGCCTTATTATTCTGAGCCTGATGGCCGAGTTACTGAGACCTGCCCGTCTTGATTATAACGAACGCGTGTTAGAAGAAATGGAGAAAATCGAAAATACAACGCCTGCTGATATTCGCGAAGAAAAGTTGGACAAATTTTTGTACTTAGACAACCGTTTTAGTTTGTGGCGCAGTATGATGAGTCTTATAGTAGAAGATGACATTCCAGAAGTGTTAAAAAGAAATCCTGAAAAAGGAAGGGAGTTTTTAAAGCAAGCATATGAAATTTACGATGCATATCAAGCTGTGCGAGGAAGAACCTTGCCCAAGAGGGAAACGGATGCAAAAGCCAAAGTTGGACTTATTGATAAGGCGGGAATGCTGTATGCAACATACATCGCTTACAATAAATTTGGCTTGTCTCCACGTTTTCTAGATCGTGAGCCAAGAAAAGACATTCCTCCAAATATGCCCTACATTCCGTTTAATACGAAAGCATATCTCTGGCGGTTCTTAAATGAAGCCATTGCTAAAGAAGCAAGTGTAGAAAATGGAGAATTATTCATAAAGCAGTTTGAGGAAGCAGTCAAAAAAATCACAGGACATAAGATATCGCAACTGAAGCCTGAGAAAGAGGAGAGAGAGACTGAAGGGCCTCGGCAGGAGACAGAACAGGCTCCTCTTGTGAAAGAGGTTTCGGCGGAGCGGGCATCAGAGGAGGAACTACTTGACAGGTTAAGAGAAGTTTTGAGCCATACACGCTATAAGCGTTGGGCGGACGTAAACGCCCGTGTTTCTATCGTGAGAAGGATAGAGCAAGTGAATAGGGGTGAGAGGGATAGCGTTAAGTTAGGCTTCCATTCTAAAGGAGAGTATCGGCGTACGGTAGAGGCGCTGAAAAAATTAGAAGAGATAGGATTCATTAGGTTAAGGTCAACCGAAATCCCTGAAGGCCAGCCTGTGGATGGGATTTTGAAGGCTATCTTTGCCGGTTATAAGCTAGAGGTTCTGCCGCCAGCGGAAGTTGCACTCAGCGGGAAATCTTTACTGTCCGAGCCTGAGAGTGCAAAAGCGGTTGTTGTGGGAAGGGAGGAGACAGCTGAATCTACTGCCGCTGAGGCTAAGGAGGTAAAATATTACTTTACAAAGCCGAGAGACCTATTGGCCCTGGGGATTTACAATAGGTTCATCCCGGCTCTTCCTGAAGAAAAGGCGAAAGTTTTGGAAGAGATATTAAAGGAGTGGAAGGAATCTGCCGATCCTGCGAAGAACCTGGACGTATTAATTGTGGAGAAGCTCAATGAGATGGCAAAGAAGAGCGACGGTCTGAGGGTTTGGGCGACAGGCGGGTGGGAGACATACAGGATCTGGTTTGTAGCTCTTGGGTTAGAATTTCCTATAGTGGATAAGACGAGGCCGGTCAGGGAAGTTCAGGGAGAAGGCAAAAATATTCTAGCGCAGGTTGAGCATGTTAACAGGATAAATAATTTTAGGAGTTTGATTGAGCGCGTCTTAGATGGATACCGAGGACAGCGGATGGCTGTTGAAAGACAAAAGAGAGAGGTAGAGAGTTGGCAAGCGATATTAATCAAGGCTACATCAAGAAGAGATAACCAGGTTGAAGATCGGGTTAAACAGGTAGAGAGTGAGCTGTTCAAGGCACAAGTTGATCTGGCTAAGGCTGAGAAGGAGAAAGCATTAGCGAAGAACGAGCTGGGGAGGTTGTTGGAGATTAGCCCGCAGGACGGGTTTGAATTAAGTGAAGAGCTCCTTGAAATTACGACGGCGAAGATAGAAGAAGAGTTAAAG
>JABUBO010000157.1_pt1 | contig 20406 bp, 17 predicted proteins | sample 7240361 | NCBI WGS metagenome assembly JABUBO01 (sample SAMN07256346, study PRJNA390944) | subsurface metagenome | isolation source: Methane hydrate marine sediment | place: Pacific Ocean: Eastern North Pacific, ODP site
GAATTTCCCTGCTTTTATATATCCTTTAGAATTTATACCCTTTCTCATCATCCGTAATATTGTGTCAGATCCACTCTCTAATCCACAATAAACAATATCAAGCCCAACTTCAGCTAACTCTTTTAATTCTTCATCGGATTTTCTTAAAATATCCAATGCTCTTGCATAACAGCTCACTCTAGGAACATCTTTAATTCTTTTTCTTACATATCTTACAATTGTAGCAAGGTGTTCAGTGGGAAGTGAAGTTGGATTACCTCCAGCTAAAAAGACTGGAAATCCATCATAATGCAATTTACCATATTTATCAATATCTCGCAGAACATCTTCCAATGGTCTTATAGCATATGGCTGTATTCCTCCATAAATTCCTTTATATGTCCCACAAAATTTACAACCACCAGTTTGGGAATTCCAAGAACAGCCACCAGTTACAGCAATTAATAAAGAATAAGCTTCTACGGGTGGACGTATCACAATTGTTTCAGGAGGTAGTATTTTCATTTAATTTGATACATCTAACTATTATATAATAAAATTAAATAAAGATAGACTAAAAAATGTTAAGATTACTGATTATGAATTATTATTTTTTGAAGAAAAAATTAAAAGCAATTATTTACTAAAAAATAATGTTAAGTAGATTACTTTAATTTTTGGTTGAGTCAATATTTGAAGAAGAGCCCCTCAATAATAAAAGTTTTACTCATTGGTTCAAATTACGAAAAATCCATACAGTTTCTTCACACTTATGGTTTTAAATTAACTGAAGGAGAGTATGATAATGGAGATACAAAAAGATTTCTTGAATATAAAAAATCCTTAAGGTATAATAATATTTCTCTAATAATTAAGATTTGGATAATCAATACATTTTCAAACATTTTAGAAATGCATGATCTCATTCAAGAAATCAATTCTTTACTTTTAATTTTTGATATTCATGATATTGATTCATTTAAATTTCTAAAAAAGGAAGATTTTAATGAAATTATAAACGTATTTGAATTTTCTGAATCAATAATAATGGTTGGGATAAATTATGGAAATTCCACTGGTATTCAAATCGATAGAGATCAAATTATCAAAAAATCGTCAAATTTAAACATTTTATATTGTTTTGAAGTAGATTTAAAAAATTTTGATGATTTATATGAGATTTTTAATAAAATTATTAAAGATTATATTTTTAAGATGAAACTTACAAGTCCTAAATTATTTGAGAAAACAAAAACTCACGAAAATTTAGTTGATTTTATAAAACCAGAAGAAAAACCTACTGAAACAATCATAACCCTGACTCACGGATCTGGAACTTCCAGAGTATTAAATTTAGAGAATGCTTATAGTGAAATGCAAAAAGATATTAAAAATGATTTGAAAATTAGAGAAGAAATAATTGAACTTACAGAGCAAATAAAAGAAGAAAAGATTATCAATAAAATAATTAAAAAACCTATGGAAATTTTAATAATTAAAAAACCAAAAGGTAGGAGAAAATGCCCTATCTGCTATAATGCAAATAAAGCCATGATCCATGAATCTGAAGATAAAGATAAAGTTTTATTGGCTTATCCAAGGATTTATGGACGTAAATTTAGATGTGGCTTCTGTAAAACAGAATGGAGAGAAGAATATTAAAATTTTTTAAAAATTAATGGAATTTTCTTTATGAAATAAGTTTTTAGTTATTCAATTTTATTCTTTTTTTCATTAACCCTTATTATTTTAATTTTAAAATTTCTAATAGGGAATAATTTAGAATAATATAAGAAGCGAAATAATATTATTTTTAATCCTATCATAAATAAGCTTATATATAATCTAGTTTCAAAATATTATATAATAAATGAAAAATAGATTTTATTTGAGTAAAATATTATGGTAATGTCCTTTACCCGGATTCTGCAAGTATATATTATCCAAGGAGCAGTTTGTCTTTTCTTTTTTTTTATTGGGTACAAAATAATTAAAAGAAATCCTAAAAAACGATTAAATCAGATATTCTCATTATTTTTTTTAATTGTAGCAGCGAGTTTAATTGTTAACTTTATTTATGCACCGATTGAGGATCCAAATCTTCAATGGTTAGCTACTATTCTGAACATATTTACAATCTACTTTGTTGTTTTATCTATGGCTTTTTTACTTATTTTTATTATGATAGTAAATAAATCTGAGAAAATTATTAATACTCGAAAACAAATCCTTATCATACTAATTTACGCTGTATTATTATCAGTTCTATTTTTTATTCCCGAACCTTATGGTGCAAAAGTGGAAATTCAGCTTGATGGAACTCAATTAGCTCCTGTTTGGGGTATTGTTTTTGTAATTTATACACTAACAATAATTGGAATAACTATTGGAATATCATATCGGTTATGTATAGTAGTCTATTTTAAATTTGAAGACAAAAGCTTACAAAAGAAATGGAGATTTTTCACATTAGGTTTGTGTATCTTTTGGTATATTGGTATCGGGACATGTATAAACAATCTTTTAGATAACGAAACTTTTAGACTTGTTTTTGGTTTAAGTGGAATAATAATTGTTTTAGGTGCTTACCTCGTTTATTATGGAGTAGGTCGCCAGCTTTAAATAATCCATCTTATTTTTATCTTTTTTAAATTAATAGGAAAATTTTTTTATTCCAATCTAGTAGATTATATTATGTATATATCCCATTTTTTTAAAAATATAGTGGGTATATATTTTTGATAGTATTTTATTGAGATAGAATCATTATAAATCTGGCGGGATAAAATAATTCCAACTCAAAAAAACAAATTAAATTCAAGAAAGAAAACTATTCCTAAAGAAATAAACGGAAAGATAATTCCTCCAGAAAAATTGAGTCAATTAAACGAAGCTGAACTTATGACATATTTTGAAGAAACTACTGGTAAAAATGCCATATGGAGAGGACAAATAACCAAAATATACCTCCGATGGAAAAAAAGACAAAATTTGTTAATTTCAAAAGAAAAACCTTCTTTCCCGGAAATATCTCTTACTAAAACTCAAAAATTAAAGAAACCTTCACCCGAACAGCTTAGTGAATTGGAAGAAGCAAAATTAATGAAAGTTTTTGAAGATTCAACGGGGCGTCATGCAATTTGGAGAAATAAAGTTACAAAAATCTATCTCCAATGGAAAAAACGACAAAAAATCATAACTTTAAAAGAAAAACCTTCTGAATTCAAACCCAAAATTTCTAAGGGTCTTAGAAAAATAAAGCAAATTTTTATAGAACCGACAATTATTTCGCCAGATTTAAGTAAAAAGAAAGAACGAGATGTTATCGAATTTGAAGAAATTCCAGAATTCGAGTATGTCTCAGAATTTGATGATATATTTGATTTAGAATGGTCACCTGAAATCGATTTGGATACAATAGCGGCCAAACAGACAGGTACAACTAAGACACATTTATTAGAAGAATCAATTTCTCAGACATTAATTCGTTTAAAGGAATCTTTCGAAAGACATTGCCCTAAGTGTGGGGGCGAAATGAAACGTTCATTTGTGATTCTAGGACCTCAACGTAGAATGATGGTATATCAGTGTGGATTATGTAAATTTTATTTACCAAGATAAAATTCTCTGTATTTCTTTAAATATATCTAAATAAGAAAAAAAAAAAAATTATATTTTGAATTTAATCATATTCGACCTTTTTTCTTAAAAATTACAACGATTACAACTGCCACTGCTGAAATTATAGATACAACAATTATTACTACTCCTAGCATAACTGGGTCAATACCTGGAACTGTTGTAATTGGCGTTTCTGGAAAGATTCGAATTGTATCATATTGACTTAAGCCAAGTTTGAAGGTAATTGATTCATTATCAAGTAGTTCATCAAATACAAAGATAAGGGTAAACTTATCATTCAATACTCCAAATTCAAATGTACTATTATCATTAACACCTGTGGCAATTGCCTTAATTTCATCATTTGGTCCAAAATTGTTTATCCATGTAAGATTCTGCATTAAGTAGAGATCATAGGAACTAACATTATTAATGCATACAACCAATTGAGTCCAATCAATTGCATTACCATAACATTCAACAAATATTTTACTACCGTCTGAACTCGATGAATTAATATCGACTAATGTATTATTAAATTTAATAATTTCTCCGTATGAGTAGAGTGAATAATTTACTTTTTGCCATGGTTTTTCTGGATCAAGAACATCATCAATTATTTCCCATGGATGGTAAGTTGGATTTGTTGTAATATTATAAGATGTTTTTATAGCATAAGGCATATAATTTTCTATAGCAAAACGGAGTTTTATTAGACCAGGATGACTCCAATATGCAGGAATTATTAAAAATTTATATACACCTGGTTCAATTCCAATCATATGATGACTTTTGTTCTGATCCAAAATCCATGTTTCACCAGAGGCAAAATTGTTACTTTGATTTCTATTGATAACAAATACATCATCTACATTATCTATACTGTCTGGTTGGTCCATCGCTGAAGGTTTCCAAAAATCACAATATTCATAACCGCTCTCTCCTATAAGATAAAAATTAACATCTCCATCGATTGTAATATTTGATAGTGTTAAGTGTCGAATACGTGGGAGCTGGTCAAAATCATTAGTACAGTTTATTGCCATCCAATAATATGAATCCTCATCAATAACTGGAACATCAAAATCACATCCCTTTATCCATCCTGTAAAATTATTATCTTTTACGTTGATAAAATGACTACCATCTTGCCTGAAATCGTACGCTCCAACTGTTGTACTATCAGTATAAGATAGAGGATTATTCCAATCTCCATCCCATGTGTATAGTAAAATATTTCCAGATGTCCCCGTTGGCGAGAATTCATAATACATATCTGCCCATTTCTGTGGATAGGCAATAAAAAGGCAGTCATCCCTTTGGTGGTTAACCTCAGAAAATGCGGGGAAAGAAAGTAAAGGGTCAAGAAATTCTTCAGTCCAATCAGTATATGTACCCGAATTATTATGGTATACAACAACTGCAGATGGAATCGCTGTAGCGGGAATAACTCCTAAGTTTTCTGACGCCCGAATTGTGGTATTCAATCTATATTGTCCTGGTTCTGTAATGTTAATCTCAACCCATTGAGCTTCTTTAAGATTTGTATAATATTCATCAGGAGTGAATTCAATTGCTGCAGATATTGATGGATTATGGTTTGGATAAGTTAATGGATTTATTGGGATTTTAGCAGTACTGTATTTAACAAATTTGGAACTTAATTGTAAAACGCCATCGTATTTAGGTTCTGTATTCCATATTATGAATTCATAATCACCTTTAGGTAAATAATAGTAATAAAAATTCCCACCATCAATGGTTTTAGTTTCAATTGGACTTATTTCTTTAAATCCAGTAATTTCTTTCGCATCCTTAAAAATTAACTTTTGAGGACCAGTCATTCCCCCCCAATCAGGTACTCCGCTCTCGAAAGTTGTTGAATATATTCTAACAAATGAGTCTTCTTCTATAGTGAAATCTACAGCCTTTGTTTCATATTTTGATACTTTGATGGTAGTATCCAATGTTACACTCATATTCCAAAAAGAAATTGGTATCTTTGTTAGATATAAGGAATATCTATAAAGATCATTATAATCTTGATCAGAAAATGAAACATAAATATCACCTGCTTCCGCTGTATAAATAAGATTTTTACCCCACCCTCCTGTCTGTCGTATATATCCAGATACAGAAGGATACCAAATATCGATATTAACTGCACCAAATAAATAATCCTTTCCAATGTCCAAATTAAACTTATCTCCTTTTTCTCCTCTGAAACTATACCAATATGAACTCCATTCCATATCTAACCTATCTTGATATGTAGGAATCTCATCCGAAACACCACCATATGTAATTTCACCTGTATTTAATGATTCTATATTGATATTAAGAAATTCTAGGTGTAAAATAGTAGGAGAATTATAATTTGCATCCAATAATAATCTGTAAATCCCTGTTTGTTGGGCGGTAAATAATAAATAATTGAATATATTTGAGGTAATAACTGAATGTGAAGCAATTCTTTGGTCAAAATCTACAAGCTTTCCAGAAGGAGAGATCATATTAATTGAATCTATTGTTGGTAAAGCTGGATTATCAGTCAACCAATCATATTTTAATATTTTAGGACCCACAGCACCAATATTTATATCAATTACCATTGGAATAGAAGAATTTAAGTGGACATTCAATGAACCACCTTCAGATATTGTATAATAATTCCAGACTGTACTTATATTGAAAGGCGAAAGGGTTGCACTTTCTGCATTAAAAGCACTTACATTTAGCCATCTGACATCCCATGGATCGGTATAATTATTATTTGTTGGTGTATATATTCTACTACCATCACCATCAAAATACCACGGATAAACCGAAGAAATATCATCTCCTGGAACATTAATTTCTTCAGTTGCGATTGGATTACCACTATAATCCATCTGAACAAATTTTCCTTGGTTAAATCCATTTATACTTACAGCGGTATACATATTTGTGTCTGGAATAATAGTTCCAAATGCAATTGGGTCATCTTCGTCCAAGTCAAATGATGCACCTTGACTTTGCATCGATGTGGCGATTGAAAATGATCCGTTTAATATAGTAAACAAAAGTAATGATAACAATGTAGCAAATGAAAATATTTTTATTTTCTTTACCATATTTTTCACTTTTTTTATTTAAATTTGATTTCGTCGATTTTAAAAAATTTATCAATAAAATTGATTAAAATCTATATATATTTTAAAATATTTAAAGCAACTGATTATTAGAGTAATATTTTCATCAATAATGTTAATTTTCTGAAAGAGAAAATTTGATTAATCAATAATAAAAGAATCCTTCAATCTATTTTAAATAAGAAATTATTTTTGGTAGTATTTCACCTACTTTTCCTTTTAAGAAGAAATCAGCAATATTATTCATAAAAGTATCCTCTTTATTTATAAAAATTACTTTTGCTCCTTTTATTTTTGCGAAATAAGGCATTTGGTTTGCGGGAGTAACCAATAACGAACTTCCAATCATTAAAAAACAATCACAATTATTGCTAGCGTTAATAGCACCAGATAAGATTTTTGAAGGAAGTTGTTCGCCAAATAAAATTGTAGTTGGTTTAATAACACCCCCACATTCGCAATAAGGCACAATCTTTTCCTTTTCTGTTAAAAGGTCTTTTATTTCATCGTGATTATATTTTTTATTACATTTCAAACAGTATAATTCACCAAATGCTCCATGCAATTCATAGATAGGAACATCATTAACTGTTCCTGAACCCGCCCTTTGATGAAGCATATCAACATTTTGAGTAATAATGGCTTTTAATTTTCCCATTTTTTCCAATTCAAAAATTGAGTAATGCGCAGGGTTAGGCTTAGCTATTAACAACATATCAACAACTTCATGATGCATCGTCCAAAATGGTGATGGATTTTTTAGAAATAGAAAATAATTCGCATATACATCAGGATCATATTTACTCCATAAGCCCCCTGGACTTCGGAAATCTGGGATTCCTGATTCTGTTGAGATACCGGCTCCAGTAAATATCACTATACGGTTGCTCTTTTTTATAATTTCCGCTGTCTTCATAATATCATCTTGTAAAGTCATATCGATCGCATTGAATCCTATTATTTTAAGTTTCCTATATCTTTAATTAAAGTAATGTCCTTAAATTATTTATTATCATCTATTGAAGGTAGATAAAATATGGGAAAAATACTTGTTAAATTAGGGATATTTCTGGGAGAAATTAAAATGCCATTAATTCTGATACTGGTTTGGTTTGGTGGAGTTTTTTTATTTCATTGGTTCATGTATAGTTCCATCGCATCTCTAACAGATATTTTTTTAGCAACATTTTTTATGAAAGATTTTGGTGATGATAATACTTTTGAAATATTTTACCAAGTGTTTGGTACAATTATTATAAGCCAAGGTATTTTTGCGGTTATCATTGAAAGATCCGCGGGTCGAATCAATCCGAGATTAACTACTGAAAAAATTGCAAAAAAAATGAATAACCACGTTATAATTATTGGTTGGTCCCATTTAGCTCTTAGAATTATTTAATATATGAATGAAAAAGGGATTAATTATGTTGGGATCGAAGAAAATGAAGAGTTGGTGGAAGATCTTTTGGAATCGGGAGATATTATCGTTATTAGGAACCCTCTATTACCTGAAACTTTAAAATTAGCAAATATCAAAGAATGTAGAGAAGTATTTTTAGTTAATAATAATGTTAAACAAGCGATTATTCTAGTAAAAAAAATACGCGAAATAAATAAAAAATGCCCCATTTATTGTAGAATATTCGATTAAAGATTAAAGAAACTGATAAAAGGATTTGGTGTTAATATTTTCTCGACAACTAAATGGACATTTGAAAAAATAAAAAGTTGGTTTGCTAGTAAATCAGAATTAGTAATTATTGTAGGTTGGAACAATTTTTCTCGTCGATTAATAAATTATTTCGAATCTACTGAAAGAGAATATTTAGTAATTGAATCTGAAAGAGATGAATTGGACATTGAAGAGGTTGAAGATTTATTAGGTACAAAATTAATAATTGGACGTGCCACTTCTAAAAAAATATTAACCCAAGCACGAATCCATGATTGTACTCAGATTATCATAACACTTAAGGAAGATGTTAATGAAATACTGGAAATAGTTCAAAATGTAAAAAAATTGACACTTGAACCTGAAATAATTTCAAGAGCATATGACGATGAGATTGCTGAAGTATTGGAAGTGTTGAATGTTAAGACATTTTCAACTTCATATTTTGCATTTGAGAATTTAAAGGGCGAATCAATTGATTAAAAAAAATAATAAAAAAAAATAAAAATTTTTAGCCCTTAATTTCTTTTCCTTTTTTCAATTTATCAAGATCTTTTTCTTGTAATACTCTTCTTTGAACTTTCCCAGTAATACTTACAGGCAATCTCCTAAGAAACTCAATATATTTAGGAGATTTCCATTTTGCCATATTTTCTTGACACCATTTCTTTAAGGATTCAGAATCAATGTCTTTTCCTGCTTTGTATCCTGGTTTTAGAGTAACCCAAGCTTTTACCGCCTCTCCGGTCATCTCATCTGGTATACCTGCAACGCCAATTTCATCAATCATCTCATGTTTTCCCATTAATTCTTCAACTTCCTTTGGATAAACACTGTGGCCAGAAACCTTTATTAATGATTTTTTACGGTCTCTGATTTCAATAAATCCGTGTTCATCCATAAAACCAATATCCCCCGTCATTAACCAGCGTTTTCCACCCCACATTTTAAGATTATCTTCTTTTTCACCAGCTTCGCCTAAATACTCTTTCATAACCATCGAACCAGCAACGCAAATCTCACCAGTATGTTCAATACCAAAATTCCCTCTTTCTGGAGTACCATCACAAATAGGTCCAACTTCAAAATTGTTGGCGTCAAATATTGCCCAATCTACACCTGGCAAAGGTAAACCTAATTTTCCGGTAATATTTTTCCCCCAGAAAGGAGCTACACTTAAAACTGGAGATGTTTCCGTAAGACCATAGCCTGTTCTAATGGGACAATTAAATATTCTCTCAAAAGGTATTCGAACATAATCATGAAGTGGTCCTGCGCCTTGAGTAGCAAATTTTAATTTTTTCCAAATATCATATTTCTTTTTAAATTCTTCTTCTCCCATCTCCTCAACCAAATCAGTTAATCTTTTAAAAAGCATCTCAACTCCAGTATACATTATACCCTCGGGGGCATCTATATGATTTATTGCTTCACATAATGCCTCATCTGGAGGTGGTCTTGGAAATAAAAGCATAATCATCCCAATCGATAATGAGGCATTCATTACACAAGTCATACCGAAACTATGGAAAAATGGTATTGACCCAATTGTAATCATTCCTGGTTCAATTTTTGTCCATGGTTTCAATATATGCAAGTCAGTGATTAAGTTTGCATGCGTTAAAACCGCGGCTTTAGGTAACCCCGTAGTTCCTCCAGTCATTAAATATACGGCGGGATCTTTCCATGGATCAATTTCAACCTTAATTTCTTTTGGTTCAGTTTCTTCGATTATTTTTTTCATTCTATATGTTTTAAAAGTTTCTCCCTCATCTGGAACAGAACTCTGAAAATCAGGGAGAGCTTCCCTCAATTTATCAAAGGTTTCTCCTTCAGCAGTTATAAAATCTAGAAGATTTGTGGCTATTAAATATTCAACCTTAGTTTTTGTTAGTATTTGATTTGCTCCAGTTTGATATAAGGCGTCCATAATAACTAATACCTTGGCTCCAGTTATAGTTAATTCATGTAAGAGTTCCATCGGTTTATATTGCGGATTAACTCCAGCAACTACTGCACCTATATACTGGCAACCAATATATGCAACTACAAAGTTAATAGAATTAGGTAAATCAATTGCAACTACATCACCTTTTCTAATTCCAAGATTATAAAGAAAAGTTCCAAATTTTTTTGCATTATCTAATAATGTTCTTAATTTTACTTTTTCCATATAATCACCCAACACAAAAATACAAATGTCCTTGTCCCATAAATCATATTTTTCTGCTGATTTTATAAAACCATCATATAACGGGTCAACAGAAATATCTTTGACATCATACATTTGATGAGGCACTCCTTCTGGCCAATAACCGCCAGTAAACCATACTTTTTTTTCATCTACGTGAAAATCCTTTAAATCTGGCATTTTTTTTACAACTTTTAATTTTTAATTTTTTCTGTTTTTCAAAAATTTTACTAATAATTAATTCTTTTAACTTCAATTAAAATATTATTGAAAATTCTTACAAATCTGCTAAACTGATAAATAAATATTTAATAAGCTAGCAATTAATCAAAAAAAAAAATTAATATTCATAAAATTCTTGAAATTCTTTTAATTCTGCTAATAATTTCTCTATCTCCTCAAGTTCTTCGATTGATGGTGGCATCTCTTCATATATATCAAAATCCTTTAGATTTAAAGTTGCTCTGACTTTTTTTTCCAACTTTGCTATTCTTTGTTTTGTTGCAAAGAATTTAATGAATTTAAATTTCAATTTGGCTAATTTTCCTTCCCATTCTCTTGCAAAATCCCCATTTTCTAATTCTTTAAGGATTTGGTCATACTTCTCTCTAAGTGGTATTTTCCTAAATCTAATGCCACGGCTCATGGAACCATATTGACTGGTTTGAGAATGAAAATTTACCTGCTTTATCAATCCAATATCTGCCATCTTTTGAAATGTGTAGCTCATTTCTCCACTCATGTATAATTCCACTAATACTGCTTCTGGAGGATACCCAGCATCAATGAGAGTACTAACATATGTCAATAAGAAAGTATTAATAATATTAATTCTTATATGGATAAATCTACTCCATATAAAATTTATGAATATACTAGGAGATTTTCTTGACTAATAAACGAAGTAAAATTCCTAATGATTTTTATTCTCTATTTATTGAACCTTTTCTCTTTATGGAATCCTTAGATAGAGAAGAGAGAAATGAAATTTTTAAAAAATTATTAGAAAAGATAATCTCAAGTGATAAAACTAATTATTTCAAAATACTTGAGAAACATTTAGATTGGTTATCAAGTTTTGAATCTAATAAAATTCTTTCTAAATATTTAATTAATCTTCTACAAAAAGATCATTTTTTCTATAATTGTTTTAATAAAATTTTAGTAATTATTTGTGAAGAAGCTATAAAGTCAGATTTCTTCAAAGATCCATATAGGATTAGGGCAATAAATGATATTATCATAGAACATGTAATACTCGGAATTGACATTTATCATATTAAGCTATTAAGCCATAATGAATCTTTAAACAAATTAGAGCAACAGATAGTAGATATAGTTGATAAAAATTTAGGTTTTGAACCAATATGTTCTCATTTTTTAAACAATTTATATTTAGATCCTCATGGATACAAATTTCCTAAAAATAGAGGAGAATGTAGATTTGAAATTAGTGATAAATTCGCACTTTCAATTTTCTTTATCCGTAATGATATTACTATTTTCCCCTTTAATAATGTTTATTTTATTATTTGGCCATTTAAAAAGGATGTTAAGTTATGGGAAGATTTATCTGGTGAGGCTAAACAAAAAGTAAAAAAAATTATTAACGATATACTTTTACTTCCATCAATTGAGATCATTAACACTTATAATTTGCCAAAAGAAATCGAATCTGCTATAGATATAATATCAATTAAGAATACACATCAAATGCAATTGTATATTAAAAAGAAATTAGATGATTATAGTTTTAATACAGTTTTATTGGATTTCGAAGAGACATTAAAAATCTTTAAACAAGGAGGTACAAGAAGTCCAGTTAATCAATTAAGAGTTGTCTACGAAGGTGTAGTGGAAGAATTAGTAAAAACCTTGGGAGGTACGAAATCAAATATGAAAGATAATCTAAAATTTTTAGAAACTAAAAAAATCCTTAAAGAAACTACTGGAAATCGTGGAGACCAAAACTTAGAAGCTACTTACTCATATAACTTATACAGCTTATTACCATTTTATGGTTCACATCCCAATCCTTTATCTCTAGAATTTTTAACTTCACTATTCTTTCAAGTAATTTCTTGGATGTTTTTAATCCTTAAGAGATATGAATCGATAATTTAATTAGTCCATTTATCCAAGGAATGTTTAGAATGCTCTATTTTAAATTTTTTTTGTAATATTTCAGAGAAATTTAGTTTATATTTATTATTTTTATTGATTTGTTTTAATCCATTTATATCTCCAATTTTATTCAGATAAATTAAGTAATCAAATATTTGTCTATTTTCCTCATTTAATTTAATAAATTCAGCAAATAAATCACTACTTATAATGTTAATATTTTTCGGATAATCAATTCTATGATCTTTAGGAAGTGGTTTAACCCTACTGTCCCAATTTTCATACCAAAAAGTCCCAACAATAAAAAGCATTATATTAGGATGTTGATATTTCAGAATCTTAGCTAAAATATTTTTATCATCTAACCAATTAGTGTAATCAAATTGAACAAATTCAATATGTTCAAGTTTTTTAGGATTAAGTCTTAATTCTTCTGATAAGAATGGTTGCTGAATAAGTTTTTGGAGATAATCTTGAGAGCTGTAGAAACCACAATCTGCATGATCTTTGCTATTAGAAAAAATTCTTGGTTCAGAAATTAATATTGGAACTTCTGGGTTATGCTTTCTTTTTATATCAAAATCTTCACTTAATATCTTATTTATTAAATTGTGAAGTATTTGTCCTTTCATTAAAGGCATATCTCTTGGGAATCTTTTCTCATATTCTTCCTTAGAATATACTGAAAGTGCAATGTTAGCAACTGAACCAACAGAAACTTCGTGCTTTTTTGCAATTATTGTCATTGTACCCGATTTAGAATCTAAAACATCTCTCAATATTTCACTCCTCTTTTCTTTTGATAGTTGTTCAGATTCAAAAGGAAATCTTTTACGATAACCTTTAGGATCATCTTTAAAAGCCTCTGCTGCGTAATTTCTGATTGTTCCAAACGCAATATTATGCTTTTCTGCTAATTCCCTTATTTTTCCAGAATGGGGATTCAATATATCTAAAATTATTTCTCTTTTCTTCTCTTCACTAATCGCTTCTTGAGGTGATGGAAATCTTATTTTGTAATTTTCAATGGTAAAAATTTCTAGTGCAATCTCTTTCACTGAATATAAAGATACATCGTGGTTTTTAGCAATTTCACTTAATGATCCGCTTTTTTAATTTAAAACATCTTTTGCAATTTGTTTTTTCGTTTTTTCTGTCAATCTTAGGGTTGCATATGGAAAGCGCTTATAATAATCTTGTGGATTTTTTTTGAAATAGTTTTTAGCTCTTGTTTGAACTGATGACCATGAAACTTTATATTTTTTTGAAATATCAGTAATACTTCCTGCGTTTTGATCTTTAATATCATCTAAAATTTCTTTATTTAACTCACTACTAATTACATCTTTAGGTGCTGGAAATCGAATTTTGTATTCGATCGTATTTTCACCATAAATTTTTTTTGCATTAGTCTTCACAGAGTTTTTAGTTGCCTTAAAACCGAGTTTTATTAGCACGGTTGCTATTTCTCTTGCGGAGAGATTGGTGTTTTCAATATAATAATCAAAAAGTTGATTGATAACATCATTTTTGTTTATAGATTCAATTTTTTTAATTAAATCTTTATTGCCTTGATCAGCCACATATCTAATAAAATCGCATGTAAATCTTTTTCTATAAGAAGCAGTCCTTTTTGGCACTTTATTGAAATTTTGTGGGAGATTATTATATTCTTGAATCATCTTCTGTAAAGTTACATCTTTAAAAATCCCGAATTCTTTAACATTATCACTAATATGAGGTAGGAACATATCTTCCGTTCGTTCATTGTTAATTCTCCTAATTTTTATTTTAGTTAGTTCATGTTTATCACTGGAATCTTTAGATTTGCTTTTTTTTTCTGAAGGAGTTTTTTTAAATTCTGAAATCTCTTTCCAGCCCCTTAAAAATTCTATTAAATATTTATGTTATCTATTTATGTTGAAATTATTTAAATTATTAATCTAAAGAAAAAAAGTATAAAATGAATAGTTAATAAAAGTCAATATTCATAAAATTCTTGAAATTCTTTTATTTCCCGCATAAGTTTTTCTTTATCCTTTAAATCATCAATTGATGGTGGTTCTTCTTCATAAATATCTATTTCTCTTAATCCAAGATTTTTTCTTGCTTGCTGCTCAAGCTTTGATATTTTTTGCTTCATAGCGAAAAATTTAATAATTTTAAATTTCAATTTGGCCCATTTACCCTCCCACTCTTTCACAAAATCACCATCTTCTAGTTCTTTTAAGATTTTATCAAATTTATCTCTTAGAGGTAGTTTCCTAAATCTTATACCTCTACTCATTGAGCCATATTGGGAAGTTTGAGAGTGGAAATCAACTTGCTTTATGAGTCCTATGTTAGCCATCTTCTCGAAAGTGTAACTCATTTCTCCACTCATATACAACTCAACTAAAACAGCCTCAGGAGGATAACCTGCATCTACTAAAGTATAAACATAAGTCAACATTGCTCTTCCAAGAGTTGGTCCAAACATTTGTTCGGTTGACATATCCAGAACTGCCTCAGTTTTCATATCGATTTCAATCCCTCCTTTCATTAATGTTCCGACCCCCTTAGATAAAGCCAATAATATTTTTTTTGCATCCCCAGTAGCATCTTGATGCACACAAATAAAACTAAAAAAGCCTTTTTTTAAGAGAAATGTCTCTCTTACACCTATACCAATCATTCTTGGTGCAATCATTATCACATTAATATTACTTGGGGGTTTGATGAGATTAAACGCAATATTATAGCCACTAGCGAAGCATAAAGTCTTTCCCTCTTTTAAATTTGGTTCAATTTCTTTCTTATACACATCTTTCATTATCTCGTCTGGAAGAAGAATAAATAAAATATCGGACATCAATACAATCTCCGATATGGAATATGTATCAAAGCCATCCTTCTTAGCGATTTTTCGATATTCATCTTTTTTATTTCCAATAATAACATTTAATCCATTATCTCTTAAATTTAAAGATTGAGCTCTTCCTTGATTACCATATCCAATAATAGCTATAATTTTTCCATTTAAATCTTCTAAATTTCCGTCTTTATCATGGTAAACATTAACCATTATTATGAACTCTCAATTTTTTTAATAATTTTAAATTCTAATAAAATATTATTCATTACTATTAATTAAATAATAAAAAGAATCATTTGAATTAGATGAATTTTAAAGATCGATTAAAGATTGCATTGAATTCAGAACTAACTCAAGAAGAATTGGACAAATTACCGCGTGGTTTTCAAATGATTTCAAAAATAATCCTTTTAAAATTACTATCAGAATTATATGAAAAACGATTCATAATTGCAAAAAAATGTCTAGAATTATATCCGAAGATGGAATCTGTATATTATTATGGAGGAAAAATTACCGGACAATTTCGAATTCCAGAAAAGATTGAATTTTTAGCTGGAAAAGATGATTCTATTGTTATTCATAAAGAACATGGTGTATTATACAAATTTGATATTACTAAAATTATGTTCAGTAAAGGAAATCTTAATGAAAGAAAATACTTAACAACACTTGTAAAACCCGGAGAATATATAATTGATATGTTTGCTGGGATTGGTTACTTTTCTTTACCAATTGGAATACATTCAGAAGCAAAAATAATTTATAGTATTGAATTAAATTCAATTGCTTTTAAGTATCTACAAGAAAATGTTAAGTTAAATCATTTAGAAGAAAAAATAATTCCAATTTTTGGTAATTGTAAAGAAGAAGTAAAAAATTTAGCTGAAAAAGGAGTAAAAGCAGACAGAATATTAATGGCTGTATTTCCTGCCCCTAAAGATTATATTTCATCAGCATTATTATGTGTTAAAGATTCTGGAACGATTGTTCATTATGAAGGAGTTAAAGAAAAGAGTAAATATTTAGAACTTTTTGATGAATTTAATAATGTTGCTAAACAAAATGGATATAAATGTGAATTAAAAGAATATAGAATTGTAAAAAGCTACGGACCTCGATTATATCATATTGTAGTTGATATATTAGTAAATAAATGAGAGTTTAGAAAAAGATTAAAATTTTTTTACTAAGAAATTAATATTAAGAAATAATTGATTAAGTTATATTGTGGTAAGATTTTATGAGTCAGGATATAAAGATTTGTTTTGATTATTCCCACGGAAATAAGCTTGTTATTGAAAGTCCTTCATTTATTGACTTTGTTGAATTTTTATTCACTAGTGGGTATAAGCTTGGAAAAATCGAAGCAGGAATAAATTCAGTGAAAAAGTTAGAAAATTATAATTTAGTAATTATTGGTGCCCCTTACAACTCTTTTTATTCCGAATCAGAAATAAAAGTTTTAATTGAATATGTTAAAAAAGGCGGGAGTTTATTTATCATTAGTAATAATGGGGGCGATCATACCAATAAAACTAACTTATTTGATTTAACCAAGGATTTTGGATTTACATTTTCTCCAGATCGAATTAATGATTCAGTCTATTATTTAAATCTGCAAAAACGTCCAATAATCAAGAAATTCATACATCACTCAATAACGGAAGATCTAAATTCATTTATGCATTCAGGTGGATGTTCTATTGATGTTGTTGAATACAGTGAAGAAAAAAATATAAATATCGAGACAATAGCATATGGTGGACTCAACTGCTGGAGGGAGATTTATGATGGAAGTATCTGGAATCACGAAGATTGTCCTAATATCCCTATACTTGTAGCAATTAAATTTTACAAAGGAAAAGTAGTAGCTATTGGTAATGTATCAATGTTTAGCTCATTAAGTAGAGAATATGGTTTTGGAGCATTAGATAACTCTATGCTTATTTCTAACATTTTTAAGTGGTTATCTCAAGAACAAATCTCTGGAGGAAAAGCTGTTTCAATAAAATTAAAAGATAGTGTTTATCATTGGGCTAGAAATATTTTAGATGATCAAAATTGGGAATCTATTTCAGATATAGTTAATTTTAGTTTAAAGTATCTAAAAGACCATTATAAAAACATAATTGAGACAACAAAAAAAGAACGTATTAAAAAAAAGAAAGAATATGAAAAGAAAAAAAAAACCGCTGCAGTAAAAAAGAAAATGGCTGAAGATAAGATATTAGATATGGTCGGAGATAAAAGAGAAAAAATAGATATAGATGAGATAATTTCAGATATTGATAAAGTTGCGGGTACGGATGAAAATACAGCACAAAAAAAGGATAATAAAAATAAATAATGAAAAGATTTCTACTTGTTCTTGGTTCTAATTGGCATTTGTCTTTAGCAGAAATTGATCTTATTTTAAGAAATCCACCGTTTAAAGGCCGAATTATTGATTATTCAGCTAATATTGCAATAGTAGAAATTGAAGAGGGGTTAAATCCCAAAACATATGTTAATAATTTGGAATTATTACAATTTTATCTTGGAGGAATATTAAAAATTGCAGTGATACTAGATTTTATTGATATTTCTAAGGTAAAATCAGCATTTCCTGAATTAGTAGTTTCCTATAAAAAAATTAAGCCTTTTAGAACGAATATATCTAAAAAGTTAAATGATTTATTACCAAAAGTTTTCCCTAAAATTGAAAATGAAAACATCTTTTTTGCGGTTTCAATTTATCCTAATCTTTATATTGATGATTATTATAAATCCATATTAGTTAAACATTTTTTACCCTTTTTAAATGAAAATTTTTCAAGATTGTTAAAAGAAAGGAATGCAAGAAAGGCTATTTTTTATAAATATCCTCAAAGAAATATGGAAACTGGAAATTTAAATCCAATATTTCCACACCATGTCATTAGGTACAATCTATTAGAGAAAAATCGCGCAGAAATAATTTTTGGTTTCACAGAAGAAGGATGTTATATTGCAAGAACATATACAGTTACTAATCCAAATTTTCAAAAAAAGATTGATGAAAAGCGTCCTTTTACAAGTTTTGAGCGATCCATCCCTCCAAAATTTGCTAAAATTATGCTTAATTTCTTAAACCTTTATGAAAATAAAGAATCCAAAAGGATTCTTGACCCATTTTGTGGTTCAGGAACAATTCTTATTTTTGCATATATTAATGGTTTTGAAGTTTATGGAGCAGATATTAAAAATAAATACGTTGAACATACAATAAAAAATTTAAGATGGGTTGGAAAGATATTAGAAGAGGAAAATATACCGAATTTTAAAGAAAGAATAAAAAATATTGATATTAAAGATCTGATAAATATTTTCAAACAATCTTCCTTTGATGGAATATGCACAGAACCCATATTTGGTCCTTTTTATAAACAAAAACCAGACTTTAAAGATGCAAAGACTTTATTAGATACAAAAATTCGCCCCAACTTTGAAGAATTAATAAAAATAGCATATAAATTACTTAAACCTGGCAAAAGATTATGTTTAACCTCACCCGTAATTGAAACCGTTGAAAATCTTGAAGTCCAACTCCCTCTTCAAAAAATCGCTGAAAAACATAAATTAAATTTAATTCCTATTTTTAAAAAAAATCGAATCTTCAGTAAGTCTAATAAATTATTACAATTAAACCTAAATAGCTTAAAATCGATTATTGAATCAAAAAAAAATCAAATTATAAAGCGCAAATTTTACCTCTTTCAAAAATTAGATAATAACAAATGAAATTTATGGATTTTTATGGATTTTTATGAAATTTTTAATAAAATGAATCAATCTTTAAATGGATTAACCCATTTAGATGAATTAATCCAAAGGACTCCTAGAAAGATTGATCCTTTCAAAATCTTAATCTCAACTATTCTTTCAGTTCGTACTAAAGATAAAAATACTTCAACTGCTACTGAAAATTTATTTGCAAAATATTATACCCCTAAGATGATTGCCGGGGCAGAATTAGAAGACATTGAAGAATTAATTTACGTCTCAGGGACATATAAAACAAAAGCCCTAAGAATTAAACAAGTTTCTAAGATAATAATAGAAAAATATAGTGGAAACGTACCAAAAGATTTCAATGAATTAATAAAATTACCTGGAGTTGGAAATAAGGTTGCCAATTGTGTATTGATATATGCATACAACATTCCAGCAATTCCCGTGGATATTCATTTACATAGAGTATCTAATAGAACTGGTTGGGTAGATACAAAAACGCCAGAACAAACTGAAAAAGAATTAAGAAAAATATTTCCGAAAAATCTATGGATAGATTCAAACAGGGTATTAGTGAAATTTGGTCAGCAAATATGTCGTCCTACATATCCAAAATGTAATTTATGTCCAATTATTGATATTTGTAAAAAAGATTTCTCTAAATCTTTTACAAAAATTAAAAAAAAAGAAATAAAACTAAATAAATAAATCATCTAAAAAAACAATTAAAAATTAGTGATTTATCGATGTCTCTTAAAATCAATTATTCTTTATTTTACTTCAAAATTATATTGAATCTAGTTAAATAGATAAAAAATCCTGTATTGATTTTATAAAATCGTTAAGTTCTATTGGTTTTGAAAAGAATTTGCTGAAACCAGCTTCTGAAACAATGGATTCATCAAAATCTTCAGGATAACCAGTCATTGCAATTATAGGTTTATTTTTAAATTCAGTTAATTTCCGGAGTTCCTTACAAATCTCTATACCATTTATACCTGGAAGTTGAATATCTAAAATAATAAGATCAGGATTATTTTTTTTTATCAATTCAAGAGCTCGTCCTCCTTCAGTCTCCACA
>JABUBO010000158.1_pt1 | contig 20327 bp, 24 predicted proteins | sample 7240361 | NCBI WGS metagenome assembly JABUBO01 (sample SAMN07256346, study PRJNA390944) | subsurface metagenome | isolation source: Methane hydrate marine sediment | place: Pacific Ocean: Eastern North Pacific, ODP site
CTATAACGTCAGCCTGACCGTAGAGAATGAATGTGGTAATAATACCAAGACCGAGACCAACTACATAAACGTAACGGCTGCTCCAGTAGCTGACTTCTCCACTGAGTCTACCAGCGGCTGTGCCCCTCTAAATGTCACCTTCTTTGATGAATCCACACCCATAGGGGAAATTCTTTCCTGGAGCTGAGACTTCGGTGACGGCAACAATAGCACAGACCAGAACCCAACCCACCAGTACTCCGATGCCGGCACTTACAACGTCAGCCTGACCGTAGAAAATGAATGTGGTGATGATACCGAGACCAAGCTCAATTACATCACGGTAAAGGCCGCTCCAGTAGCAAAGTTCACCCCCACTTCCCCCAGCGGCTACGCTCCTTTAACGATTACCTTCACCGATGAATCCACACCTGTAGGGGAGATTCTTTCCTGGACCTGGGACTTCCCAGGAGGCAGCCTTTCAAATGCCTCAACGCAAGGACCTCATACAGTAACCTATAACAGCGTTGGTAAGTACACCGTGAACCTGACGGTGAGCAATGACTGTGGCAGTAATACTACGACTGGTATAGTGACTGTCAGAAGTAGACCTCCCAGCGGTGGCGGTGGCGGAGGTGGCGGTGGCGCCCCCTGTTATCTCGACATAGACATGCTGGGTAATATAACCAGGGTAAGAATCACATGTACTACCAGCAGAACTCTCGAAGCCAAGGTGGCTCCTGACTTTAATAACACCAACTTCCTGGAGATTGACTATGGCACCACGGTGATTTGCAATGCGCTTGGCGAGGCGCCAGACGCACTACTGATGAGAGTGGCAAATCAATCACCGCCAGTACCAGATGGTTCAGTGCTAATCGGTTCAGCTTATAACTTCACGGGCAATTATGGCTATAACAGGCTGAAATATTGTTCAGGTGTTACCTTCGGCAAGAATATCACAATAGTGTTGGACTATGACCCCGATGAGCTACCCGAATCTACTACTTCGCTGGCTATGGCCTACTATGATACTGAACTGGGCATTTGGGTTAGTTTGCCACCTGACATAGGTCGCGTAGCTGAGATTGGTAAGGCAAACGGTGTGATAAACCACTTCAGCACAGTTGCCATAATAGCAGAACTTGCTTCCGCTCCCGCACCGGCCAGTTTTATGGTGAGCGGCTTAAACATTGAGCAAAGCCCGCAGGTAAGGAAAAACATCTTCGTGGGAGTGACAGGAGAGGATGTTACCATCGCTGCTAATGTAGCCAATAACGGTGGACAAGAAGGCACTTATATTGCTGAGCTGAAGTTAAATGGAGAAACGGTAGATGCCAAAGAAGTGACACTGGCTGCAGGACAAAGCCAGCAGGTAAGGTTCACTCTGTCTGGAATAGATTATGGACAGTATGAGGTAGAAGTCGCTGGATTGAGTGGAGAATTCACAGTGTCACGAACCATCGACTGGTTGTCTATCTTTGGCATAATAGTCGCTATTGGCTTGATTACCTGGGCAGCCATTTGGGGCAGGAAAAGATGGAAGAAACGGGCACAGCCGGCAGAGAGTGAATAACCACCCCAAAAGCTTGATTATTCCTCCCTTCCTTCATTATCGTAAATAGTTTATCACCCCCCGATAGTCAGCATATGGGGTTGCCTTTGAGCTACGATGAGGATATTCCTCAATATGTACATAGAGAGGACATTTACATCGCTTTTATCTGGAGCTTTCAGAGCCAGATTGCAGCGCTTATCACCAAATACTACCTATTACTTCAGAGCTAAGGCGGAGGGTGATGGGCCCCCAGTGTATGGCGATGAGCTTAACTTTACTACTAAAAAGCCTAAAAAGGCCTTCCGGTGGTTCTGGTGGTTGTGGTGGTAAGCAGATTCTTGAGGTTTTCCAGCTCGTAGTGGGCTTGACATCCTTAGAGGGAAAAGAAAATCCACTGCTAAGCCAAAACAAGCTCTGAAGAAGATGAGATTGCTTTGCTCAGCTCGCAATGACACCCCTTCCTGTCATTGCGAGGAGTGGTAACGACGAAGCAATCTCATACCCCGCTGAGATTGCCATGCCTGTCACCCTCACCTTAATCCTCTCCCATCAAGGGAGAGGAGATTTCTGCTAAGATTGCCACGCCTTTGGCTCGCAATGACAAGGAAGGAAAGGCTCGCAATGACACAATGGATTCGAGATACCAGGGGTCAACTAGAAGATGCAGAAGAGGATTAAGAGTGAGGATGTCAAAATTATAGTATAATTGCTATAGGAGGTTATTATGCATCTTATGGTGACTCTGGAGCAAGGGGAAGATGGCTATATTGTGGTGGAGTGCCCCAGCCTCCCTGGCTGTGTCAGTCAAGGGAAGACTGAGGAAGAGGCCCTCGCCAACATTAAGGAAGCTATCGAACTCTGGCTAGAGGTTGAAGCTGAGAAAGTCACAAAGAATTAGACCGAGGCACTCTTCGTAAATTGATTCGGCTTTCCCAGCTCAATGTGGAGAAATTTATCGAGCTGCTGAAGAAGTAGCGGGGGGTTAGCCTCCGCTAAGCCAAGGCAGGATCTAAAGAAGATGAGATTGCTTCGCTCAGCTCGCAATGACAAGGGAGGAAGGGCTCGCAATGACGCCGTGGGCTCAGAATGACAGGGAATAAACTAAATTATGACTTCTCACTACAAGCCAAGGGTGTCCTTTAGTCTTACATTCAGCTCTTTCTGGACAGCAGGGCTGACCTTGCCAAGACGGCGAATGATTCTGCTTCTCTCAATGGTCAGTAGCTTTCTCATTTTGAATACTGAAGCTCTCTTGAGGCCTGTTTTGGGGAAATCAGGATGCTCCGGTTGCAGCAGATAATCAGTTTTAGCCAGTTTTTTAGGAGAGACTACGGAAGAGATAAAAACGATGACAATATCAGTTTCTTGTGGGTCAAGGGAAACTATTACCGCGGGGCGCAACTTTCTACCAGTTAAATCACTGAAGGGGAAGGGGACAAGAACAATGTCACTCCGCTTAAGCGGAGTTTTTGACCTGCAATCAGATTTCCTCTCCATCCTCCATGGTGTAAATATCCTCATCGGGATGGTGCAGGAAATCATAACTACCAGCTTGCTCCGCTGCCTGAGCAATAAGAGAAGGGGCTAAGTCATCTTCTAAAATGAGGATTTCTAATCTTTGGCGTTCAGGGATATCCAGTTTCTGTAATGGCCTGAGAACCCCGTTTTCATAAATTGCCTGGATTGTTTGTGGCATAGTTAACACCATTAAGGCCAGAGTAGCAAAAACCGGATTGGATGTCAATGCTATGAGGCTCAGCAAAATACAAAGTATGAGATTGCTTCGCCTTTCGCTCGCAATGACAAGGAGGAAGTTAAGTGTCACCAATCATGTGAACGAACAGAGGGCATTGCAGGGACAGGGTTTGCTTGATAAGATGTTGGAGGAAGGGAAAGATGAAATATAAGGTTGTTGTTGAGCCACAGGAAGAGGGTGGCTACACTGTATATGTGCCTACTCTGCCTGGCTGCGTCTCTCAGGGAGAAACAGTCGAGGAAGCTCTGGATAACATCAAGGAGGCCATCGAAGTCTACCTGGAGAGCCTTAAACAGCGAGGGATAGGCTTGCCTCAAATCAAGGAGCATGAGGTAGCAGTGTGAGCCGGCTGCCGAGCCTTTCCTGGCAGCAAGTGACGAAAGCATTAGAACAAGCAGGGTTTGATAGCCTCTCTAGAAGAAAAAGGCAGAGCGATGCCTGATTTTATTGGTCTTATTGGTTATCCTGTTAAGCACTCTATCTCACCCTATTTTCAGCAGGCGGCTCTGGATTACTATCATCTGGATATTCGCTACCAGCTCTGGGAAACAAGTCCGGAGAAACTTAGCTCCAGGATAGTCGGGTTGAGGGAACACGAAAATTTAGGAGCCAATGTAACCACGCCTTATAAGGAAGAAGTTCTGCCCCTGCTGGAGGAGATTGACGAGCTGGCAAGCTTGATTGGGGCGGTTAATACCATAGCGAAGCGAGATGATAAGCTTGTTGGTTTCAACACCGATGCCCATGGATTTATCACTGCATTACGCAGCGAGGGCAAATTTGAGCCTGAGGGCGAAAAGGCGGTAATTTTAGGTGCTGGTGGGGCTGCCAGGGCGGTCTGTTTTTCCCTGGTGCAGAACAAGGTAAGTTCACTCACTATTATGGATGGGATACTGGATAAGTCCAAAGCCCTGGCCGAGCATATAAATCGCTATGTAACTCGAGCTGGCTTGAAAACCAGAATCGCTGTCTTGCCCTGGCAAAGCGTAAATTCCGCTGATACCTTTGAGCGCTGCCGGTTAATAGTCCACTGCACTACCATAGGAATGAAATATAGCCCTCAGCAAGGGCAATCGCCTCTCTCTAGCGATGTAATTCCCGAAGGTATTCTGGTCTATGACGTGGTATTCAACCCCCGGGTGACACCTCTATTGCTGTTAGCACAGAAGGCAGGGGCTAATATTCTTGGCGGGTTACCTATGCTAGTATATCAGGGGGCGGCTTCCTTCGAGCTATGGACGGGTAGGGCAGCTCCAGTTGACATAATGCTCAACAAGGCTGAAGAAGCTGTTCGGGAAATGCCCTGAGTAGAAGCTTATGCAAGATACTTTATATCAAGCTAAGGAGGACATAAAATGAAGATTGCCATTGTTGTGCCGCCGTGGTTCGAGGTGCCGCCACAAGGATACGGGGGTATCGAAGTTCTTGTTGGTCTATTGGCGGATGGACTCGTTGACAAAGGTCACCAGGTTACCCTTTTCACAGTGTCGAGCTCGAAGACAAAGGCACATATGTTTAAGGTCTTTGACGAAGAAATGAGATTCTACCTCGACGCGCCGCCTTCAAGTTTCTTAAATACAGCACTTACCCATTCATTAGCTTCATACCTTGAGATATCCCGAGGAGAATACGACATAATACACGACAACACCTGGAAGGAAGGCCTTTGTTCCGCTACATTTATGGATATCCCTGTTGTTCATACTTTGCATGGTCCGTTTAACGAGGAAAACAAAAGATTTTATAGCCTTTTTAAAGACCACTCGAGGATATATTTCGTTACCATAAGCAACTATCAGCAAGCTCGCCTCCCAAACTTAAATTACGTAGCTACGGTTTACAACGGGATAAATTTCCCCGAATATCCCTATTCTGAGAAGAAGGAAGATTTTTTCTTCTACATTGGAAGGTTTAACGATGAGAAGGCGCCTCATTTAGCATGTGAAGTAGCCGAGAAGCTCGGGGGAAAGCTTATCTTGGCAGGTAAAGTCAATGAAAAAGCTGAGAGAAATTACTTTGCCGAATATATAAAGCCCCATATCAGCGATAAGATTAAATTCGTCGGTGAACTTGGACAGTGGAGTAAGGAGAAAATGACCCTGTTTTCCCATGGTAAGGCATTTCTATATCCCATACAGTGGGACGAGCCATTTGGAATTACCATGGCCGAGGCGCTGGCATGTGGCACCCCGGTGGTGGCTTTCAAACGGGGGGGCGGCGCCAGAGGTTGTTGCCCATGGCGAGACTGGCTTTGTGGTGGAAACGATGGATGAATTTGTGGATGCGGTAAGGCATGTTAACGAGATTAGCTCCCGAAAATGCCGTGACAGGGCGGAGAAGATGTTCACCGCGCGCACTATGGTGGATAACTACGAGCGTGTGTATCTGAAGGTGCTCGGCAGTAAATAACTCATCACCAGGTTAGAGCGGCAGCCTATGTCTGTAAAGCCATTATTACACAAGAATTGGGTTATATGTGAAGACGGCATTAGCCGGGAAAAGATGAGGTTTCAGGAGACGATATTCGCTCTTGGGAATGGCTACATCGGTGCCAGGGGCACTTTGGAGGAGGGTTACAGGGAAGAATGTGCCGGCACCTATATTGCTGGCATATATGACCGGGGTAAAGGGCAATCTTCTGAAATTGTCAATGTCCCAAATCCTTTCCGCGTGGAGATATACATAAACGGCAAAAAGCTATCTATGGATAATATGAAGGTCGTCGAGCATCGCAGGATACTGGATATGAAGAAGGCGGTGCTCTCCAGGCACACCGTGTTTGCCGACGCTGGAAAGAGATATGAATATCAATCCAGGCGTTTTCTCAGCCTGAGGGACATGCATCTAGGCGTGATGAGATTCTCTTTCAGAGCATTAGATGGTGATGCTCATGTAGTGGTTAAACGCACCATAGATGGGACAACAAGAAATGAAATCCAGGCTGTAGGAGAACCAATAAAGCATTATGCTGTTACACATGCCACAGATACCGGAGGTGGTGTGCTGTATTTAGAAGCGAGGACCAATGACCCTGGTATATTGATTGGTGTGGCCAGTAGCGGCGACGTGGAGACAGGAAAATTCCAACCTGCGGTGGAGACGAAATGCTATACCAATGGAGAATCTGTAGTAAGAGAATCCTGTTTCGATGCTCGGAAGGGGAGGAGGTATAGATTTAATGAGTATATTTCAATATACACCTCTCACGACTTCGAGCATGATGTTAAGAGTGCTTGTCTGAATGGAGTGGAATTAGCCCGGAAGCAAGGGATTGCACGCTTACTAAGGAAACATGTGAGGGCATGGGATAGAAGATGGCAAAATTGTGATATCGGCATAGAAGGCGACTTACCGGCACAGAAGGCAATCAGATTCAACATATATCACATGCTGATAGCAGCGTCATCTGAGGATATGGATGTGAGCATTGGTGCCAAAGCGCTGTCAGGTGAATGGTATAAAGGGCATGTGTTCTGGGATACTGAAATTTATATACTTCCATTCTTCATATATACCCAGCCGGAGATTGCCAAGAATTTATTGCTTTATAGATACCGGCGGTTAAGTCAAGCAAGAATTAAAGCAAAACTCCAGAAATATAAGGGAGCATTGTTCCCCTGGGAATCGGCTGCTAGTGGTAAGGATGAGACTCCTCAGTGGTGGAAGGGACCGGATGGACGCATAATCAAGGTATATACCAAACAGATACAGCATCATATCGTGAGCGACATAGCTTATGCCGTTGCGACATATTACAGGGTAACTAACGACGATAAATTCATGTTGCATTATGGTGCTGAGTTGATATTTGAAACGGCACGATTTTGGGCAAGCCGCGCTAGCTATAATGAAAATCTTTCTCTATACGAGGTGAAGGAAGTTACTGGCCCTGACGAATACCATAAGGGCGTTGATAACAGTTCTTACACCAACTACCTGGCACGATGGAATTTGCTCTACGCTGCTGAACTTTATAATCGATTTTGTGAAACACATCCTGACCAGCTTAAAAAATTATCCAAAAGGATAAGCCTAAGCCAGAACGAGGTAGAGAAATGGAGAGATATTGGCAATAAGATTATGTTTCTAATTGGTGAAAATGGATTGATTGAGGAATTTCAGGGTTATTTTGGGAAGAGAAACGAGGTTATTGAACAGTGGGATGAAAAAGGCATGCCGATATATTCCAAAGATGAGGCAAAGCTAAAGCACACCCAACTGGTGAAGCAAGCCGATGTTATATTGCTATTACATTTATTCCCCGATGATTTCACCAGGGATATTAGAAAGATGAATTTTGGTTACTACGAAGCTCGGACTACCCATCTGTCATCGCTCAGCCCATGTATTCATGCTATTCTCGCTGCAGAGCTAGACGCTATTGACAAGGCATATAAATATTTCCGCTACGCCGTAAATGGTGATCTTGAAGATTACTTTGGTAATACTGAGTTGGGGATTCATGCTGCGTCCTTAGGAGGTATCTGGCAGCTAATGATTAATGGCTTTGCCGGGGTGAGAGTAAAGGAAGACATACTTTCCATAAATCCCAGGTTACCTCGAAACTGGCAGAGTCTGGAATTTAAGCTGATTTGGAGGGGGGGGTATATTAGCTTTCGGGTATCCGGAGATAAAGTGGAGGTATTTTTAAGCTCAAGGAATAAGAAAATCAAGCTACCGATAAGCATTTATAATAAAGCATGCTATATTGGAGCCGGTAAATTAACGACAGTGGCCAAATGAAAATGAATCTCCCGAAGGATGTTGGTTTCATCTGGGACATCGATGGCATTATTGTAGATAGCCCTCACGAAGAAGCCTGGCGTGTCACAGCAATGAAAGCCCCGTGGAATATAAAGCAGTTGAGCTCAAATTTTTACTTCACTCACGTGGCTTCCAGACCTCGATACGAGGGGGGAAACAATATATTACGGCTGTATGGTGTGTATGAGCGACTTGGAGCAGTCACGGAGGAAGAAAAGGCCAGACTTCTGGAGAAGTATTGCAGTGAGAAAAATGCCCTCATAAGAGAGCTTATAGGGGCAGGAAAGTTCAAACTATTTGGCGACGCAATCCCATTATTGTTAAAGGCAAAAAGTATTGGAATACGGCAAGCCGCAGCATCGGCGTCCAAAAATGCTAAAGGTATGTTGCTCCGTGTTTCAACAGAGCGAATAGTAGACGAAATGGGGGATGATTTTGGTGTTTTGCGTGAAGAAGATAACCTTTATTCTATATTTGACGTCGATGCCTGTGGTCTTGATGTCGGTGGTAAGGAAGCTATACTGAGGTTTGCCGCTGAGCGATTGGGTACTCTTTCTCAAGATAAGATAAAGAAATTTGTGGTATTCGAGGATGCTCCTTCAGGAATAGAGGCAGCAAAGTCCCTCGGCTATTATGCTGTTGGTGTACTACGTATTGGTGAGGAAAGCGCTTTGCGTCAGGCTGGAGCAGACATCGTTGTTCCCGACCTGAGTATGCTGAAGATCGAGGACTTACTATAAGTTTGAAGCAAGTTCTGGCACTGCTTTATGTGTAACATTGCCTTTCTTCGCATATTTTGGCTGTGTTAGTATATCAGGGAACAAAATTTTGGATTAAGGGAGCGTTTGGTCGACATAATGTCTACAAGGCTTGAAGAGACGCCGTAAGGAGAGGAGAAATGAAAAAGGGGAGAATGGCTATCATTGGAGTGGCGGTGCTACTGGTTCTGGCGATGCTAATTCCAGTTAGCTGTATTTCAGTGCCCAGCGGAGTTGGCGGGGATAAAATTGCAGTGATTCCACTCACCGGTGCTATTACCGGCACAAGCGGACCATTGACATACGGGGGAGTTATCACCCCGGACTTGGTGCGGGAACAGTTAAAGAGAGCGGAGGAGGACTCCACAGTAAAGGCAATTATCTTACGTGTCGAAAGCCCTGGGGGCGGAGTGGCGCCTTGCCAGGAAATTCTGGAGGAGATAGAACAGGCTAAGCAATCCAAGCCTGTTGTGGTCAGCATGGGATCAATGGCTGCTTCTGGCGGCTACTATATCTCATGCAAGGCGGACAAAATAGTGGCTCTTTCTGGCACGCTGACGGGAAGCATCGGGGTTATTGCCCAGATACCAAACCTCAAAGGGTTGTTCGACAAGCTGGGTATTGAGATGCAGACTTTCACCGGTGGTGAGCATAAGGATATGTATGCCGGGTATAGAAACCTGACACCTGAGGAGCAGGAAATCATGCAAAGTCTGGTTGATGACTATTACGAGCAATTCATTGACGTTGTTGCTGAAGGCAGGGGAATGGACAAGGAAGAGGTAAGGAGTTTAGCTACAGGGCAGCTTTATACCGGTGTTGAGGCTAAGGAACTTGGTCTGGTGGATGAATTAGGTGGATTAGATAAGGCAGTGGAAGTGGCAACGGAGTTATCCGGTGCCGTATCTCCAAGAGTGGAATATTATAAGCCCAGGCCAATTTCCATCTTAAGCGAGCTTTTTGAGTTAAGCTCATCTGAATTAAGCAGCCTGCTTAAGTTAAGACTGCTGGGGTTAGGCGGGGAGGATATTGTTTTACTGGAAACCTTAACCCGCGCTTATCCTCAGCCTCGATACCTCGTCTCTCCATGAATGGAAAGGAATAGGTAAAAGAGATTGATGGAACGATTTCGCTTTATCACCGCTGGTGAATCTCATGGAAAGGGCTTGACCGCTATAGTTGAGGGCATGGTGAGCGGCTTGCCCTTACAGGCCGAATATATCAACGGGGAATTAACACGCCGTCAGGCAGGTTATGGGCGCAGTTCGCGCATGAAGATTGAGGAAGATAAGGTTGAGATTATCTCGGGATTATGGCGTGGACTTACCATAGGTAGTCCAATTGCATTGCTCATCTACAATAAGGATTGGCGAGACTGGGAGGCTGAGCCAGTATCCTGTCCTCGTCCCGGGCATGCTGACCTGGCTGGAGTTGTTAAGTATGGAATTAGCGATATCAGACCAATTATGGAGCGGGCTAGCGCTCGAGAAACAGCGGCCAGAGTGGCTGTTGGAGCGATAGGCAAAAGATTTTTGGAAGAGCTTGGCATTGCCATTCATAGCCACACCGTAGCAATTGGGGGATGTCATTATGAGCTGCGCAAAGCAATCTCCCTAAACTGGCAGCAGGTGGAAGCCTCTCCTGTTCGCTGTGCTGATGCTGAGTTAGAAAAGGAAATGATAGCTGCTATTGATAAAGCTAAGGCTGAAGGGGATACATTGGGTGGTATTTTTGAGGTGATTGCCAGTGGAGTCCCTGTGGGATTGGGTAGCCACGTTCACTGGGACCGCCGCCTTGATGGCAGAATTGCCCGGGCGATAATGAGCATTAACGCTGTAAAAGGAGTGGAAATAGGGGATGGTTTTGCCCTGTCTGGACTTAGAGGCTCGCAAGCTCAAGACATTATTGAGGCCAGCTCTTCTTCTGTCATTGCGAGCCAAAGCTCTGAGCGAAGCGAAGAGGCAGCGAAGCAATCGCTTCCCTGGTATCGCCCTACTAACCATGCTGGTGGCATCGAAGGTGGCATGAGCAATGGCGAGGATATAGTGGTCAGAGCTGCGGTTAAGCCTATCGCTACTCTGGCTAATCCACTGGATTCCATTGATTTGCACACTGGCAAAAAGGCTAAAGCTCATTATGAGCGCAGCGATATCTGTGTTGTTCCTGCCGCCGGGGTAATTGCTGAGGCGATGCTGGCCATCGTTCTCGCGGATGCCTGCCTGGAGAAATTCGGCGGTGATAGCCTAAAGGAGACCCTGGCAAATTACCGTAATTATCTATCGTCTTTGCCTCGTTTCTGATGATGGATTATAATTACATTAGGGTTTTATAGGATAAAAGATGAAACTGCCTGTTATTCTCACAGAAGGTGAAGATGGTTACATAGTAGCCGAGATACCGGTGCTCCCAGGGTGTATTTCGCAGGGTAGGACTAAGGAGGAAGCACTGGCCAATATCAAAGAAGCCGCTGAACTCTGCCTGGAAAGCATGGATGAGGAAGGATGGACAGTGCCCAAGGAATATGTCCTTGACCAGGTTGAGGTTAGTGTCTGATGCCCGAACTCCCGGTTATTTCAGGAGACCAGTGCATATCAGCGCTAGAGCGCATTGGCTATCGGGTAGCTCGTATTAAGGGAAGCCATGTTAGAATGAGATGCCCTGGACGTAAACCAGTCACTGTTCCTAGACACCATGAGTTGGATCGGGGCACGCTAAAAGCCATTCTTCGCACAGCAAATCTAACTGTTGAAGGGTTCGTCAAGCTACTTCGGGGGTAAAATGGTAAGATATAAAGTAGTTCTGGAATATAACGAAGGTTATTACACAGCGACTGTGCCAGCTTTGCCTGGATGTGTTACTCAAGGGCGGACGAAAGAGGAAGCTCTTGAGCACACTAAAGAGGCTATACAGGGCTACTTGGAGTCTTTGCAGAAAGATGGGCTTGCTATACCTGAAGATGTAGAACTGGCAGAGGTAGCAGTCTAGTCTCCTGTTAAATAACTCTAGGGGATTTCTAGGCAAAAACGCGCCTTGTTGAAAAGCATCCTGGCTGTTTGCTTGCTCGAGCAGCAGCCCTGTTGCACTCGCCTCAAAATCTAAAACTGGCTGAGCGAATACCTTGCCCCAATATGGCTTTTCTCATATACTGACTAAAGGTTTTCCGTTGTAGAAATGAAGAGGGCAGCAAGCAATATTGTTATCACTGGGTTTTCAGGCACGGGCAAGTCTCTGGTGGCCAGGAAGATAGCTAGACAATTAGACTGGGATTTTATTGATACCGATAATGAAATAGTCAGCCTGGCAAAAAAGCCCATCGCTGAGATCTTCAGCAGTGATGGGGAGGGAAAATTCCGAGAACTGGAGCGAGAAGCTATAAAAAGAGCCTCCCAGCAAAGTCACAGAGTTATCGCTACCGGCGGCGGCGCCATAGTTGATCCCCAGAACCGCGCTCAGCTTGCCCGGAACGGGTTCATTGTTTGTCTTGAAGCTAGACCAGAGATAATTTGCCAACGGCTGTTTCAGGAAGATAGCCATGGCTCTGAAATTCGTCCTCTCTTGGAAGGTGATAACCCTCTGGAGCGCATCAGGCAGCTTAAAGCCCAGAGACAACCTTATTATGATGATGTTGACCTGGTGATTAATACTGATGATTTAAGTATTGCTGAGGTGGCTAAAGAGGTGGTAAAGGGTTGGAGATTGCTTCGCTCCGCTCGCAATGACAGAGGAAAGAGTCGCAATGACAGAGGAGCGACTGGCAATAGTAGAGGAAAGACAGGCTGTGAGAAAGCAAAGGCTGGCAATGATGTTGCTGAGGACGCTGCTTGCTGGGTGGAAACAGCCACTCAGAAATATCCCATTTTTGTTGGCTATGGCTTATTGGATAGGCTTGGAGAGAAGCTGAAAAAAGTTAGTTCATCCCAAGTAGCTATTGTGATTAGTGATGAAAATGTTTTTCATCTTTATGGTGGCAGGGTTGAGAAAATTTTAAGAAATGCTGGTTTTGCAGTTAACTCATTTGTAGTGCCGCCAGGTGAAGAAACCAAGAGCATAAAGAGCGCCACAGAAATTTACAACTTTCTAATAAAGAAACGGGTGGAGCGGGACGATATACTCATTGCCCTGGGTGGGGGCATGATTGGCGATTTAGTCGGTTTTGTGGCTGCCACTTATTTGCGTGGCATCCCGTGGGTGCAGGTGCCTACCAGCCTGGTAGCTATGGTTGATGCCAGTATCGGGGGTAAGGTAGGGGTTAACCATCCTGAGGGTAAAAACCTTATTGGCGCTTTCTATCAACCTAGCTTTGTTTTAGCTGATACCCAGGCTCTGGCTACTCTGCCGAAACGCGAGTTGACTTCGGGCTGGGCCGAGGTCGTTAAATACGGGCTGATACTGGATACAGAGTTCTTCGAATTTCTGGAATCCAATGCAGGCAGGTTGATAAAGCTGGAGCAGGATGTGGTTAATAAAGCGATTATACGTAGCGCAAGCCTGAAAGCACAGGTTGTCAGCCAGGATGAGAAGGAAAGGGGACAACGCATTATCCTGAATTATGGACATACCATTGCCCATGGATTGGAGGCGGCTACTCAGTACAGTCACTTCCTCCACGGTGAGGCAGTGGCTATTGGCATGATGGGAGCAGCTAAACTCAGCCGGAAGTCAGGCATTTTACCTCCCAGCGTAGTTACACGGCAGCAATCCCTGTTGCAGAAATTTGGTTTGCCTACTACTTTTTCCGGTACAGGTCTGGCTGAAATAGCTAAGGCTATGGAGGTGGATAAAAAAACGAGGGCAAAGGAAATTCGCTGGGTTCTTCTGGAAGATATAGGTCAACCAGCGATTCGCGCCAATGTGCCACAGCAAGATGTCCTGGCTGTCCTTGAAGAACTATCGCAACGATGAACTCAGTTGTTGCCAGCAAGGCAAAACCTGTCTGGAATTACATTGAGGTGTTGAAGCCCCGGGAATCGGGGTTACATTTTCTCATGGGCGCTATCGCTGCCCTTATCGCTTCAGGAGGCATTATCGCTGCTGGAGGCGTTTTTCCTTTTCGGGAATTCATTCTGGCTGCAATCGCTATTGCCGCGGGCGTTCCCGGGTGTAATGGGCTCACCAATTATCTTGACCGCGATATCGATGCTAAAATGCGCCGGACCTGTCTTAGAGCGTTACCATCGAAGCGCATTTACCCCCCGGAAAAATCGCTCCCGTTGATTATCGCCTTGATAATTATAGGGCTAACCTTAGCCTGGATCGTCAATCCCTGGTGCTTTATGTTTGGAGTCATTGGTGTTATAGCCGCAGCGCTGTGGAGGAAAACCTCCCTGGAAGTTTTCCTGGGGATAATCGCAGGCTGTGTCCCCGTGCTCATCGGTTGGTTTGCCATAAGACCGGTATTTGACCTTCAGATTTTATCTATTTGCCTTTTAGTTGCTGTCTGGATTCCATTGCATGTATGGAGCGTTATGGTTGCTTATCGAGATGATTATCGCCAGGCCGGGCTGCGTTATTTTCCCCTGGATTGGGAGGTTAATAAGTCGGTGAAGTTGCTCTTTGGCTTGTCCTTTCTCCTTTATGGGGGCTCCATCTTTGTTTTCTTTGCCTGCCATTTCCACCTGTTTTATCTCATAGTGGCTAATATCCTGGGCATCTTACTGGTTTCTGCCTGCCTTCGCCTGTTAAGCTCGCAGAGCTCAAAATCAGCCTGGCAGGTATATAAGCTGACTGCCTTTCCTTACCTTGGCATCATCTTTATCACCATGTGCCTGGATGCCTGGCTCCTGTAGTGGTTGTTTGTCAAATTAGATTTCTCCACGAAGTTCATAATAAAGCCCTAAAATCTTGACGCAGTGATGGCAAATTGGTTGATTAATATATAAGGTTATTTGACTTTAAGCATGAACCTTGTTGGAAATTCTCGTAGTTTCCCTACGTGCCTTCAAGGAAATATCCAGATTGAGAGCACTCGCTACCTTAAAAAATGTGCTAAGCGTAGTATTATAATCGCCTTTTTCTAATCTAGATATAGCAGGTTGTCTTGTCCCAATCATCTTCGCAAGTTGCGTTTGACTAATATGCAATTGACTCCTACGTTTTATTAAACTCCGTATCATGTCATATTTAGGCTTTAAAGCCTCGTATTCCTCGCGAATTTGCGGCTTTTTGAGTAATTCCGCCTTAAATTTTTCATAATCTGTAGCTTTGCTGTTCGTCATTTCACTGCCTTCCTCATCTAGATTACTTACATCATGCACCACTATGTACCATCATCTACCACAATATACCATATATGTTATATTGTCAATACCTTTGTCAATACTTTTGACTTTTGTCAATATCTTGACTGATAGTCATTCATTCTTTGAATAGCCAAGTTTTTATCACTTTCTGGTATCTTGTCTTTCTTTTTCAGGATAGCGTGCAGCAATACAAACCGACGCCCTGTAGAAGCAAAGAAGAAAATACGATATATGTCTGAACCGTGTTTGATTCTAAGTTCTCTGATGCCTGACTTATCTATTTTTCTAACATAAGGCATACGCAGTGTAATATTAAATTGTCTAAGCAAGTCTAATACATGTAAAATCTCGGCTGTTGCTTTATTAGATTGACCTGAGACGAAATCTTTTACAGGCTGATTGCCCTTGTTGTCACGGTAAAAAATAAGATCCCAATCCATCCTACCTATTATACGATATTCTCATTCAAATTGACTCACTACCCATACCACCAAATCAAAAGTGGGTGGGCAAGGATTGGGAGATATGGCTGAGGGTTGCCCCTGAGGAAAGGGAATTCCTGATGGTCAATTTTGTTTGCTTTGCCTCATAGTGGCTAATATCCTGGGCATCTTACTGGTTTCTGCCTGCCTTCGCCTGTTAAGCTCGCAGAGCTCAAAATCAGCCTGACAGGTATATAAGCTGACCGCCTTTCCTTATCTTGGCATTATCTTTATCACCATGTGCCTGGATGTCTGGCTGCTGTAGCGGCAGTTTGCCAAATTAAATTTCTCCACGAAGTTCATAATAAAGCCCTAAAGTATTGACGCAGTGATGGCAAATTGCCTATCATAGAGAGGTTTTGCGCAAATTAACGATGCAGCAGATGAAGATAGGAATTATAACCATTCTGTTAGCTATTATCTTAGCTGCGATCGCTTATCTGCCGGTGATGGCTGAGGATGACAGCAGCGGGACAACTACCATCACCGTGAACACAGAATCGGTGATGGCCATCAGTTTGGATAAGACAGAATGGAAGCTGGAGGGCGAGGGAGGATTTGTGAGCTTAAACACCACATATAAAACCGACCTGCCGGCAAGTTGGTGTACTATAACCAACAAGGGAAACACTAATGTGACTATTTCCATTAACGGGGATGATGCTAAGTGGGTCAGTGATCCTTCCAGGAAGTGGACTTTAAGCAGTATAGGTAATAATGGCAAAAATGTGTATGCACTGTGGTATCACATAAAGGGTGATACGGCAGATAGCTATACCCTTATCAGTAAAACGAAAACCCCTATGGAATGGACAAGGGATAACAAAGGCATGTTAAATCTTGCGAAGCACGATGATACAGAGCAATTTGGGCTGAAGTTGCTAACTCCAACTCAATTTATTGGCGGCAGGACAATGGAAGCTCAAATCACTATAAGTGCAGTGGCTGCCTAATGAAATGATTTCAAATTAATGTGATGGAGCCGAAAATGAAGTTGGGTATTATAGGTATTTTACTGGCCGGCATCCTGGCTTTAATTCCATGTTTGCCGGCGACAGCGCAGGATAGCGGCACTATAACCATTACTATGATTGGAGCTAAAGAGTTCTCCATCAATCTAACCCCGGCAAATTGGAGCTTTGGAACCGTAAGCCCGAACACAGAATATAAGACAGACCTGACACAGTTCACCTTGACTGTTGACCCCACTAGCACTTGTGCTGTGAATATTTATATTGCTGGTGAGGATGCTGTTTGGGCTGATGACCCTGGCACGTATAGCTGGACATTGAGCAGCAATGGAGGAAATGATATGAAGGTGTATGTGCTATGGTTTAGGGTAGTTGATGGGGAAAGTTATGTCCCCATCACTAAAACACAAACCCAATTTTACTCCACCACCCTAGGACCTAGCGACAGCAAGCAATTCGGATTGAGGTTGCTAACTCCTCAACCTGACTTTACTGAAGGTGCCACCGGCTATTTCTCAGTGGGTGACACAACGATGCAAACCCATATCACCATAAGCGCGGTAGCTGCCTGATGGTGCAGCAGAGCAAACACCTCGTCTGGCTTACTCTAGTTTTGTTAATTGCAGTTATCCTGGTCCCTGCTATAGTTCAAGCTCAGAGCTTCAGTGTATCGCCAGCGGAGGTAGAAATAGCAAACCTGTCTCCTGGTGAAGTAGCCCAATTCAACCTTACTATTCGTAATAAAGAGAATGCAGATCATGCTTTCGCGTTAACCACTTATAATCCTGAGGAATCAGAAAGAAGGGAGGGGAGAGTTGAGTTTCCCGATGAGAGCTGGATAAGTTTTTCTCCCCAAAGTGTTGAGGTGGGAGCTAACTCCGAGGCTAGGACAGAGGTCACAGTTGCCGTACCGCCAAATCAAAAGTGGGCGGGCAAGGATTGGGAGATATGGCTGAGGGTTGCTCCTGAAGAAAGGGAATTTCTGGTAGTGAATTACTATATCCGCCTTCTGGTGTCGACAGGGGAAGAGGTAGAAGCCGGCACCAGTGTAGGATTGGTTATCGGCATTCCCGTTGGAATATTGCTTATAGCATGTGTTGTCTATTACTTCAGGCGTAAGGCTAAGCATCTTATTTTCTGACTTCAAGCAGATCCCCCAAAAATCGCTAAAAATCCGTTAAAAGCAGCCCTGCCATGATATACTGCACATTTGATGCCAACTGTGGCTGTAGTGCTATTTTAGCGCTGATTGAGGCGAAATCAGCGCAGAGCGAGATTATTGCAGGATGAGGTTTTGCTCTCGTTAGTCAAGGCATATCAGAGTTACCAGGGGAATACTGCGATTGAATAAGAAGCTACTGCTATTAGTTTTCGGCATTACTTTCCTCGGATTTATTGATACCCAGATGACTGTTCCTATAATGCGGCTTTATGCCGATAGTTTAGGAGCTACCGTGGCTATCGCTGGGTTTATCATTGGTATGTATTCCATTATAAATACTCCAGCAAACATTGTGTTTGGTCCATTAATCGATAAGTTTGGTCGTAAAATTCCCCTGATCATTGGTCTTGGCGGCGATGCCATATGCATGTTTCTTTATACATTGTGCAGTACTTCCCAACATCTTTTTGTTGTCAGAGGGCTGCATGGACTTAGTGGAGCAGTTTTAGGACTGGCAACCGCGTCTATGGTTGCTGATTATTCCCCAATGGAGAAAAGAGGGAGAAGTATGGGATTTTATGCGATAGCCATGGGCCTGGCTCCGCTTATCGGCATGATGATATGTGGAATCATTATGCGTAACCCAGCCGGATTCAATATGGTTTTTTACACCGGGAGTGCGTTGTTACTAGCTGCTGTAATTTTGGCATTTTTGCTTCCTCAAACTGAAGCGAAGGGCAAAGCTGAAAGTATAGATTTTAAAAGAATAGGTGTAATAGCAGTAAAGAAGGCAAATATAGCCTCTTATGCCGCTATCTTTTCTCAGTGGTTTATGATGGGTGTCATAACCGTTTTATTACCCAGCTACATGGTGAACTTAGGCATGACAGCTTTTCATGTCGCCATGGTTATGGTAGCAATAACAGCTACTTGCGTGGCCTTCAGCTATCCTGCAGGACTTTTATCGGATAGGGTAGGGCGTAAAATTCCCTCCATTATGGGTCTGGCATTGCTCGTAATTGCTATAAATTTGATTCCCATGGTCACAAGCTTTAGAGGATTGATAGGGCTGGGTATGTTGCAGGGAATAGGGATGGGATGTATACTCCCTCCTGCATTGGCACTAATCTCCGATAATACTGAGAAAGGCGAAAGAGGAACTGCAATGGGGATATTCCATGCGTTAATCACCCTAGGTGTGGCGGTCGGTGCTCCTGTTACAGGGGTGTTAGCCAGAGGAGTTGGAACCAGTCTTGCCATGCATCTGAGCACATTGATGCCAATTGCGGCTATAATTACCGTCCTGGCACTGGTTAAGACAGGCTTACCACAGAGAGAAGTTATCGGCGGAGGAAAGAATGATTGATATACCACCACCATTTATGGTCTCTTACGGCATCACCAGCAAATGTAATCTAAGCTGCAAGCATTGCTATGCTCAAGCTACGGAAGAGGCATCAGATGATGAGCTATCAACGGAAGAAGCCAGGAGGCTTATCGATGAGCTGGCGGATTGGGGAGCGAAATTTCTTGTCCTGGATGGTGGTGAGCCCCTATGCCGCCCCGATTTCCTGGAGATTACTTCCTATGCCTCAAGCAAGGGTTTAATGACTGGTATCGGCAGCAACGGGACTCTCATCGATAAAGCCATGGCTGAGAGGATAAAGGGGGCTGGTGTGCAATCGGTAGCAATTTCTATAGATAGCGTTAGGGCTGAGGTTCACGATACCTTTCGCGGTAAGAAAGGGGCTTTTTACCAGGCAATGAGTGGAGCGGCAGCCTGCAAAGAAGTAGGGCTGCCATTTCAATTTGGCATGGTTATTAGAAAGCAAACACTGTCCGAAGTTCCCGATATGCTAAAGCTAACTGTGGAGAGTGGTGCCGATGCCGCTGAATTCTTCGACCTGGTGGAAGCAGGCAGGGCGAGAATAGAATGCCGCGGTGAGTCGCTAAGCCCTGAGGAAAGGGGACAAATAATGGAGTGGCTGGCTCAAGCCCAGATAGACTGTCCTATCATTATAAGAGTGCCTGTCTGTCCTATGTATCCCCTGGTCCTTCAGGAAAGGAAGATTAAGCCAAGGTATTTTTCTCCAGAGCTTTTAGCTCGCATTCCCTATTATGGTCGGGGTTGTGCGGCTGGGATGCCTTTTGGCTATATCAAAATTTGTCCCAATGGTGATGTATATCCCTGTATGCTGCTGCAAATTGACTTGGGCAACATAAGGAAGAAAAGCATCCGGGAGATATGGAATGAATCATCGGTATTAAAACAACTTCGCTCGCGGGAATTAAAGGGCGAATGTGGGCAGTGTGAGTACAAGAATACCTGTGCCGGATGCCGGGGCAGGGCTTATGAAGAAACAGGCGATATGCTTGCTTCCGACCCTGGGTGCTGGATTAAGTGAGAAAGGAGGATGAGATATGCAGCAGTTTGTGCATCAACAATCAAGAGCGCTGAGCCAGGACGAAATGGAGCGTTTTGTTAAGGGACATTCCTATGGCAGGTTGGGGCTTTGCTTTGAGGATGAACCTTACGTTGTCCCTGTAGCATATGGATATGAGCAAGGGAGGATTTATTTCCACTCAGCTAGACAGGGCAAGAAACTGGATTTTATCAGGAAAAATGACAGGGTTTGCTTTCAGGTTGATGAGTGGCAA
>JABUBO010000159.1_pt1 | contig 20325 bp, 16 predicted proteins | sample 7240361 | NCBI WGS metagenome assembly JABUBO01 (sample SAMN07256346, study PRJNA390944) | subsurface metagenome | isolation source: Methane hydrate marine sediment | place: Pacific Ocean: Eastern North Pacific, ODP site
CTTCTATAGGCAAATCAAACTCAGATTTGATTTTCTTTAAAATTTCTAAGTTAAGTTTTAAATTCGGAACAAATTTTCCATCCATTATGTCTATATGGATAAAATCAAGACCTTTTAAATTTTTCAAAATATCTATAGTAAAATCATCACTTGCGTGAATCGAAACGGCTACTTTCAATTTATTTCTCAATTTAATATAATGTGAAATTAAATTTAATTAATAATATATTAATTTTTTTAAGATATTAAGGTAAATAATTAAATGAAGAAAAAAATGACAGAAAAATCATATAGTTTTGGTTCAGGTTATTTTGGCGAATGGATCGAAGATGAATTTGGTTTGCCTGCTTATCGATATACTTGTGATCAAATAAATGATCCTAAGGCAATTACTCCTATGAATGAAGTCTGGCGTTCTAAAACTGAACATCTTCATCAAATAGGTAATGATCGATTAGTGGCTGTAGCGTCAAACTATGGTTATATACAAGTAAGACAGGATGAAGGATGTCCAAAATATCTTAATGAATACGATCCTGAACATGGTCATTATGCAGGAGGGTTCGGCTATCTTACTGATGGGAAGAATATTTTGAGTACATATTACCCTGGAAATGGAGAATCATTTGATAGAATTTTTGGATTGGGTTATATTCGAAAAACCGTAACAGGAAATGGATATGCTGCCGATCAGATTGTTTTTGCGCCATTTGGTGATGATCCTATATTGATCTCCCAAGTTACAATAAGAAATAATCTTGATGTCCCAACTGATCTACGCTGGATTGAGTTTTGGGGTTGTCATATGTATCAATTTTCATTAAAGGCATATACAACAACCATTTCGAAAAAAAGTAAAAAGCATCCAAGAGAGATTCGTCGAGAATTCAGTGAGCAGTTTAAACACAGATTTAAAATAATAAACGATGGTGCGGGACTTCAAGAAGAAAGATTTATTGAAGATTTAAACAAAGTTAATAAGGCTCCTTACCTCGAACCAGTAGATGAAGATATTAATCCACCTATGACTTTTCTTGTTTCTTTAGATACCAAGCCAGATGGGATGAGTACTAATAGCTCGGAATTTTTTGGTAAAGGTGGAGTCGAATCACCAGATGGACTTAAAGAGAATTTAACTTCAAAAATTAATACTTCTGGTACTGAAAGCGCTATGTTTCTTGAACATAAGATACATTTAGAACCTGGTGCGAGACAAACCCTATATTTTGCCCATGGGTACCTCCCAGAAGGATTCAAACTCAATTCTCTTTTAAACAAATATGAAAGTAATTTATCCCAGTTATGGTCTAAATCATGCGAGAGTTGGAAAAATAATAGAATAGGATTAATTATCCCTGATGAACCTTGGGTAGATCGTGAACTCATGTGGCATAATTGCTACTTACGAGGTGCTATGACATATGACAGTTACTTTAAAGAACATATACTTTCCCAAGGGCACGTTTATCAATATATTATTGGATTCCAAGGTGCTGCCCGTGATCCCTTACAACATGCATTACCTTTCGTCTATAGTAATTCAGAAATTGTTAAAAATGTTCTCAGATACACCTTAAAAACTGTACGTAAGAGTGGGAAAATACCCTATGGAATCTGTGGTGGTGGAAAAATAATGCCCGATCTTTTTAAACCTAGTGATCTAGAAATGTGGCTACTATGGTTGGTTAGTGAATATATTCTTGCGACACGGGATATAAATTTTCTTGAGGAAGAAATACCTACATATCCGATTTATGGCCCTAAAGCAGATAAAGTTAAAGTACGAGATTTACTGGTACGATGTTATAAGCATTTTGTTGATAAAACAGGAACTGGTCATCATGGGCTTCAACGTTTATCTAATGGTGATTGGAACGATGCTGTTGTTGTTGGTCACATCCCCCCTGAAAGACATAGAGAGATTCAAAAACATGGCGAAAGTGTATTAAATGCTGCCATGGCAGTTTTCACTCTTAGAATATATGCTGAAATGCTGAATTTTATAGGTGATAAAGAGATGGCAGAAAAAGCACATAAGTATTCTGATGCTCAACGTAAGGCAGTTCGCTCTCAATGGGCTGGAAAATGGTTTAAACGAGCATGGCTCACAGAAGAACTTGAATGGATAGGGGAAGATCAAATGTGGTTGGAACCTCAACCTTGGGCTATTATTGGAGGAGCTATAGATCCAGAACGGAGAGAGATTTTAGTTCATTCAATTGATGAATTAGTACGCCAACCTTCAAAAATTGGTGCTAGACTCCATAGTAAAGGGCTTGAAGTAGTTGGAGATAAAGGACAGGGAGTGAATGGTGGAGTTTGGCTGTCAATAAATGGTACATTGATATGGGCTTTATCATTAGTGGATGGAGATATGGCATGGGATGAATGGAAAAAAAATACACTTGCCATTCATGCAGAAAGTTACCCTGAAGTGTGGTATGGAATATGGAGTGGCCCAGATACATATAATTCGAATTTATCTAAGTATCCAGGTCAAACTGTTTTTAACGAGGCTCTACTCACTGAAGATTCAAAAAAAGATGAGAAGGAGATTGTTTGGAGTGTAGGATTGGGTTGGACTGATTTCCCAGTATTTAATTTGCATCCTCATGCTTGGCCATTATATAGTGTAACTAAATTGATTGGTATACAATTTACCAAGGAGGGTTTAGAATTAACACCAACCTTACCTAAGGACGAATATAAATTCTCATCACCTCTTTTAGGATTCGAGAAATCAAAAGACGGATACTCAGGATGGTACTCACCTAAAGTTGCTGGAACTTGGAAAATTAGCTTGAAACTTAATAAAGATGAATTAAATCTTTTTAACACCATAGAGATTAATGAAAATGAAGAAAAAATTACTATTGAGGGGGATAAAATTATATGGAGTGGCATAAGTGCTCCAGATAAACCATTTCGATGGGAACTTAAAAAATAAAATTTAAATTTTATGGGATAAAAAATTAAAAAATAACATCAAATTGAAATAAATATGAAAATATTCTTAATAATTTTCGATACTTTAAGAAAAGACCATACGGGAAAAACCTATGGCAATTCCTGGATAAAAACACCTAATTTTGATAAGTTTGCTAAAGATTCAATTGTTTTTGATAAGGCATATCCAGAATCTTTACCTACGATTCAAGTGCGCAGAGCAATACATACTGGAATACGAACTTTTCCCTTTAATCATAAAAAGCCAGCTCTTCGAACAGATGACATAGTTAAAATCCTAGGATGGGACCCCATACCTCCACACCAGACTCATTTAGTAGAATATTTGAAAAAAGATCTATTTATTACTTCATTTATAACGAGTACTTACCATCAATTTAAACCTAATATGAATTTTCACCTTGGATTTGATCAATGGAATTGGATTAGAGGTCATGAGAATGATAAATTTAGAGCGCGGTTAAGAGGAGGCAATTTTGAACTGAATCGAAAAGTAAAGGAACATATTTGCAAACATCTTGGAGGTAGGATGCGACAAAGTTCTATATTAAAAAAATATTTTAGTAATGTGCAAGATAGGAAAGACGAGAACGATTATTTTCCTGCACAAACTTTTAAACAAGCAATTGAATTTATTAGAGATACAAAAGATTCAAAAAAAGTCCTATGTGTTATCGATGAGTTTGATCCCCACGAGCCTTGGGACCCACCTCAGAAATATCTTAATTTATACGTAGATAAGAATTATAATGGAAAAAAAGTAATCCAACCAGCATATAGTGCAAATTTAGATTATATTACTGATGACGAATTGAAATATATGAGAGCTTGCTATGCGGGTGAGGTCTCCATGTGTGATTATTGGTTTGGTTATTTTATTGAAGAATTAAAAAATATGGAATTATACGATGATTCTTTAATTATTTTAATTAGCGATCATGGGCATAGTATAGGTGAGCATAACGCAACAGGTAAAATTCCGATGTTTTTATATCCTGAACTTGTAGATATTCCATTTATGATTAAACCACCTGGTGGTCTAAATGGTCCAAAAAGAATTAAGAAGTCTTATGTATACAATCATGATATTTTACCAACAATTTTCGGATTTTTAGGGAATGATAAGCTGGATACTTTTGAGGGTATTGATCTTTCATTATTTCATAAGGAAAGTGATCAAGAAATTGAAAATCGAGATTATATAACATGCGGATTTAGTGTGTATACACTATATAAAGATGATCACTATGTATTAATCACATCTAATGATAGATCTGACCAAAAACTATTTGATTTATCAAAAGACCCAGAATGGAATGACAATATAGCAAAAGATAATTCTGATATTTGCAACGAACTATTTGAAATAATTAATAAAGATGCAAAAGGTGAACTTTTTTTAGAAATAAAATCAAGATTAGAGGACTTAAAAGATTGGTATGGGCAGAAAAGAATTTCTGACAATTAACCTTTACACAATTTCATTGAAGATATGTTCCAAGTTTAAAAAATTTTTTCAGGCCCCATCTATAGGATCTTATCCCTTGTGTTATATCTATTAATTTGTTTCTCATCAATTTTAACATTAGATGTGTGGGATAATAATTAAAAAAGGTATTTATTGGATTAAAAATAAGCCATCTAAACTTCAATGCATATCTTAACTCCGAATAAATATACTTACTTAATAAACGTAAATAGAGTATGGCAGAATTTTTTAAATTTTTAAAATTTTTAAAATTTTTTAAAATTGCTAAAGACGCATACTCTGCGGTTTTTTGAGTGTAATAAATTCCTTCTCCCCAAAATGGGTCAGCAATACCCGCTGCATCACCTATTAAAATTATTTTATTTTTATATATAGGGGTAACGTGGAAATTTCCATAAGGAATGGGATGCCCTGATACTCTAGAGACGACATCGGGATTTATTTTCAAAGCAGTTATGAATCTATTTAATGCTCTTTTGAAAAGACCTTTATTTTTTCTATTGAGACCCCCTACACCCACAATTACCTGGTTTTTGTTTGGAAATAACCAATTATATCCATATCTTAAAAATCCAAATGAAATCATAGGATATTTAAAAAGGTTTTTTTCTAAATTTTTTCTATCAATAAAACATTCAAGCCCTGTAGCTAAATTATAATTCCATTTGGATTTTCTAATTATTCCATTACTTATAAATTCTTGCTTTACTATACTATTAGCCCCATCAGCACCGATGATTAATTTTGCTTTAAATTTATTACCTTTCGACAAATTAATTTCACAAGTGTCTAAATTTACTTTCTTAACTTCATTACCTTCAATTACATCTACACCTGCTTCCTTCGCTTTATTCAAGAGGAAATTATCATACACTCGCCTATCCACTAAGTAAAAAGGAAACTTAGAAATATTTATTGACATTATTCTTTTTACTTTATAATTAATTTCAAAACGATTTGTGTGGTAATTTATAATTTTTTTATCCAGAAGAGTTTCCGTCGTTTCTTTATATAACCTATTTAACAGGTCAAGGGTTTTAAAAGTAATTATGCCTCCACATAGCTTTTGTCGTGGAAAAATATCCTTATCAATTATTTGTACATTAAATCCGAGCTTACTCAATAAATAACCCGCAGTAGATCCACCTGGACCTCCACCAATTATACTAACATCATAATCAAAATTTTGTTGCGACATTAAACTCAACTATTTTTAAGATACGACTTTTATTCCTTAATCTGGAAAGAATTAATATGATCATCAATTAACCAGTTTATCTATATATAATTTTATTTTTATTAATTCTTACTAATTTGACTTTTATTTGTTTTCATTCAAAATAATTTGGGATTACTTGATTCTTTTAAAAAAAAGTTAAATGAATTTAATTTCTAATTAAATCAAATAATGATCGAATTCTTATGGAATCCCGAATTTCTTGTTTTGAAAGCTTTTTCTCATGATTAATAGGTTTAATGTTACATAACGTAATTATTCGTGATTCATTTGATTCCAGAGAGAAAAAATTATCAGAAGCTATGAAATCCACTAAATCAGAATCTATGAATACATAAAAAGCAATGTTTTTGTTTTGAATTTTTAATTTTGCATTACTTTCACTTAAAGAAACATCTTCAAACTTATATGAAAGCTCAGGATCGAGCAGATTAAACTTTTTTGGAGCATCAAACAATCGAAATCCATGAGATATTATCTTTTCTCCATTTTGTATATGTTTTAATTCGAAAAAAACCACATTATTTTGTCTCTTTATCTCGTCTCTATTTATTTCTCTCACAGTAATAGTTCCTACTTTTAATGAAGTGCAGGGTAAAATTTCTGAATTAAATGAACCATGTTTTAGCATCATTCCAGCAGAATTCATAATTTTCCAATTTAATATAAACTCACAAGAAGTTCTTAAATCGTTTGTTATCCAGAATTCGATAGATTCTTTATCTTCTTTAACGCTAGGAAAAATTTGTTGATAAAATCTTTTACTAAAATAATGAAGAGCTTTCCATCGAATAAAGTAATCTATCGAGCTCCACGATGCAACTGGCCAGCAATCATTTAATTGCCAATAGAGAGAGCCCATACAATGAAATTTGTTACGATTGCGGCGCCAATGTTCTACTCCATATTCGATTGCCTCTGCTTGGGTGATTTGAGATAAAATGACTTGATTTTCAAACTTTTTAGGGATTATAAACCGTTTCTTCATATACTTTAGGATTTTCTTATTTCCGGCTGCATTTTTCTGATGATTTTCCATAATTGGTGAGTATATATCAAATTGGTCAGGTGGGCAAAAAGATGATATAGTTTTCATTGATGGAAATGATTCAAATCCAAATTCTGACATAAATCTTGAATTAAATTTACGATAAGCAGAAAATGGTTTAGAAGCATGCCATACCATCCAATAATGTGAATCACCTCTATCAGGAGAATTTGGTTTTAATAAATCTCTACCCCCCTCTCTAAAGATTCCTCCATTGGAAGGTGAACTAGGCCAGTAATCATGTTGATGATCATACTCATTAATCAATTCCGGCAGAAGCTTTTCAAATAATCCTATATAATCTTTTTTATATTGACGTCGTTTGTTTGAGTCTGATTTAAAAATATTCGATAAGTATAACTCCATCAACCATTCATTTTCATTATTTCCACACCAAAAAGCCAAACTGGCATGATTACGTAGACGTTTGATATTTTGTATTGCTTCTTCTTTAAAGTTATCAAGAAATTCGGAAGTATAGGAATAAAGAGCACATGCAAATGGAAAATCCTGCCAGACCAATAGTCCCAATTTATCACAAAGATCATAAAAAAGATCATCCTCATAGATCCCACCACCCCAAACACGTATCATGTTCATATTTGCCATTTTTGCACTTTTCAAATTAGCTGAGTAAAGCCCTAATCGTTTTCCCCGGGGAATGAAACTGTCGACTGGAATCCAATTTGCACCCTTCGCAAATATAGGCACTCCATTAAATAAAAAATAAAAGGTCTCCCCCCATTTATCTTCATTTCGAACAAGACGGATTTCACGGATTCCAATTTTGTGCGTTTGTGAATCTATAATAACATTATTTTTCTTAATAAATACTTGAATTTCATAAAGCTGAGAGTTTCCAAGGTCATGAGTCCACCATAACTTGGGATTTTTAATATTTATCTCAAGAGAAATTGATTTATTCTTAATCTCAACTTCTTGAGATATTTCTTCCCCATCAGGAGATATTAAAATTACATTCGCAAAATATCCATTAACTTCAGTATTTACACCTTGGTTAGGATCCTTTGAAAAAATGCTTGTATCCAATTCTATTTGAATCTGTAAATTAACAAATTCAACTTTAATATCCTCGATATCTTTTGGATTTGCAATTTTTAGTGGATCCTTATTGTATGTAAAATTTTGTATAATATAAACGGAATCGATCCTAATTTTATCATATCCAATTAACTCAACAGGTTGCCATATTCCCATATCTGGCAGCTTTGGTCCCCAATCCCAACCAAAAGAATATTGTGCTTTTCTAAGAAATGGAACTCCAGGAATAGCATCAGGAACCTCTTTTAATCGATGACCATATTTTTCAATTTCTTCACGAGCTCTCTGTGTTGGACTATGAATAATAACCTTTATTCTGTTTCCAGAGTTTTTTATATAATTTTTTACATCAAATTCATAACTACGGAACATATTATTCGTTGTTCCAATATATTTATCATTCAGTTCAATTTCCGAAATTGTATCAATCCCATTAAATCGGAGAATAATCTTTTTATGCTTTAACATATCATCAAGTACATCGAAAGTAGTTTCATACAGCCAATCTGATTCATATACCCAAGACATTTCATTCTCATGTATCCCATAAAATGGATCTACAATAACATTATTTTCAAGTAAAGCTTCATACACCGAACCTGGTACTAAAGCAGGGATATTGATTGATCTTGCTTCATTTTTTAGATTCCATTCACCATTTAAAGAAATTTTTCCTATTTTTTTCATCGTTGTCATCTTTTTTTGGGAGATATATTTTTAAAAAAAACATATCTTGTAAATTATTTATAAATGATCAAATTACTTAGATAAAAAAAAGATAGACAAAGTCTTAGATAATATGCGAATTACTTTTAAATAAAGCTTTTCATCATTATGCCGAATATCATCTGAAAATTCTATTTGCATTGATTTCGAAAAATTATAATTTTCTGCACCATATTTTTGAGTTATATATCCACCAGTTAGAACATATTCTTTTTGTTTTGGCCATACAGGTGCAGCAAAAATATTATTTTTATGTAATTCTTCAATAATTAAATTTCTTATATTTTTATGATTCTCAATTTTGGGCTGACCTTCAGGAAATATTGTTTGTAAATTTTTCGTACCAATTACTATCTCTACATCCATGAAACCAGCAGGTCTCTTAGATTTTTCAAAACCATGAATATCAATTAGATATGAAATTTTCCAATTTTGATAATTATAAAAAAGTAATTTCTTCAGATTTTCATGAAAATTATTATATATTTTTTTAGATAATTTCGAATCAACAGGGTATGCTTCGTTAGGCGGTCTATTAAAGTCTATTCGACTTCTATGAACATCTGAAAAGATTAATGAGGGAGTTATTTGGGTTTTAAATTTTTCTTGACTATAGTTTTTAATTGATTCTTTTAACTTTAATGCAATTTTGATTGTATTTTTATCTATTCCCTTTATTCCCGATTCTCTCTCGTTTAAGATGTCTTCGAATTTATTTGTACCCCCATGGGGAATTGATAAGATTAGAGGAATATTTCCTTTATTACAAATTATAAATATATTTTCATTCATCATGGAATAATTGATTTTTCAAATAGAAGTGAGTTATTATCAATTAAAGTTTCTTTAGATAGATATAATTTAGTTCAAAATTTATAAATAAATGAAATTAAAAAATATAAAGTTGATCTGATTATGATTATTGGAATTCCAAAAGAAATTAAAGCTGGTGAAGGAAGAGTCAGTTTAACTCCAGCTAATGTTGAAGATTTAGTTCAAATGGGCCATAATGTAAATATAGAACACGAAGCTGGCAAGATCGCAGGTTTTTCAGATGCAAAGTATTTTAAAGCCGGTGGGAAAATTACTGATTCGAAAAAGAAAACATATTCGGAATCAGAAATAGTTGTGAAAGTAAAGGACCCATTTGCCGAAGAGTTCAATTATTTTAACCCAGGTCCTATTTTATTTTCATTTTTACATTTAGCAGCAAATAGAGAATTAACTCAAACATTTGTTAATGGTAAATCTATAACTTTAGCATTTGAATCAGTTGAATTAGAAAATGGCCAATTACCAATTTTAATACCAATGTCAGAAGTTGCAGGAAGAATCGGGGCAATAGTTGGTTCAAATCTATTATCCATAAAAAATAAAGGTTCTGGAGTATTATTAGGAGGATCATCTGGTGTTCACCCCGGGTATGTAGTAATTTTGGGGGGAGGGACTGCTGGTAAGAGTGCAGCATTAGTAGCGGCTGGATTAGGAGCTCAAGTGATAATTTTAGAAAAAAATAATAAAACAATTAGAGATTTAAACGATATTTTACCAAGGGAAATCACTGTAATAAAATCAAATTTGAAAAATTTAAGAGAGTATGTAAAATTAGCCGATCTCTTAATAGGAACTGTCCTAATTCCAAATGCTAAAGCTCCAAGAATAATTTCTAGAGAAATGGTAAAAAGTATGAGACCTGGTTCAGTAATTGTAGATATTTCTATAGATCAAGGTGGGTGCATAGAAACAAGCCGACCAACAAGTCATGATAATCCCACTTTTATTGAAGAAGGAATTACTCATTATTGCGTGACTAATATGCCTGGAGCATATCCTAGAACTGCAACTGAAGCATTGTCTGAAAATTTATTCCCATATCTAGTTGATTTAATTTCAGATGAAGATATTATCAAAGTATTAAAAAATAACGCTCCATTGAGAAAAAGTGTTAATACTTTCAAGGGAAATGTTGTTTTAAAACCAGTAGCAGATGAATTTGGATATCCTTATAAACCAATAGAAGAACTTTTATGATAAAATATAACCATTATCTTCTTTTTTTATTATTCCTTTTTGTATAAGACGATCAAAATGATTTTGAATTATAAAATCCTCCGAGATGACAAGATAGTTTGCGAATTCTCCTTCATAATTTTTATATACTATACGTTTTTTAATCAAATCCTTAGTAGTTTTAGGAATTTTCTCACTTAAAAGGTTAAGCACTTTATTATCCCTTTCATAAATAACATTTAAATAGCGTTTTAAAGCAGCTGCTATTATTTTTTTTCCGGTAAATAACCCATTATGTCCAGAGATGGCATAATCAACATCTAAACTCAAAATTTTTTTAATGGATTCTTCGAACTCGTTTACATTTGCATCTTGACAGAGATACATTGGTCCTAACTTTGATAAATCAATATCTGCCAAAAAAATTATTTTACTTTTAGGTTCAAAAAAGCTACAATGCCCAGCAGTATGTCCTGGTGTATGAATTACTCGAACGCTTAAATCATCTTTTATAGGAATTAAATCATTATCTCGTATTATTTTAATATCATTTAAAGGCTCAATTTTTAAAAATTGCATAATTGGATAAAACTCTTTTTCGGCTGGTGTTCCTTTGACCCCATACAAATCTATGAATAAATCTAAATCTCTAAGAGGAGGAATATCCAGATTATGGCAATAATATTCATGTTTTTTAAATAGAGCGCAACCTGACACATGGTCTTCATGCCAGTGGCTAAGATAGGTCTTTTGGATCTTAAATTCTCTCTTCAATTTCCTGATTAGTCTATGACCGATTCCATTATCAAAAAGGATTGCTGAATGACTATTTTTATCTATTTGGACTAATAAAGAGTTGGAATAAGGATATCTCGCTCGATTATTACCATAAACAATAAAGAATTCTGGAAATTCTTCCAATATTTGAGAACAAAATTGTAGCATATCTGTTAATCATTAAAAACGATGAGATTTAAAATTTATTAATATTTAATATTATATAATTTCCCTTTAAAACAAATCTAACATAAGGAAAAAACATTAAAAAATAAATAGAAGATTTAAAAAATGGGTAAAAAAAAGCAAAAACTTAAGCGTATAGCGAGTCCGTATAATTTAAAAGAAACATTAGGGTATTTTATAAGAAATTTCATAGGCCCTAGCGTAAAGAATAAAGGTATTGTAGAATATATCCCAAGTCCTTATATTTTAAACGAGGGTGTTATACCTAAATATAATGTTGCCTTTATCGGTGATATTATGGATATGAGAGGAAAATCCGAAATTATTGATGAAAATCTTAAAGAATTTGTGAGAGATTGTGATTATCTAATTGGTAATTTTGAAGCAACGATAACGAAAGCAAAGGGGGCATATATGTGTCAAAAGCACATTCCACAAATTATGAATGCTCTTGGAGACCTTTTCCCTCCGGAAAAAACTTATCTTTCAATGGCGAACAACCATGCAGGAGACTTTGGGAAGGAGATATTCTTAGAATCAGTAGACAAATTGCATTCGCGAGGATTTAATATATTTGGATGGAATAAGCAACCCTATTGGGATATTAATAAAGATTTAAGAGTAACTGCAGCAACTGCATGGTCGAATCAAAAAATGGATTATGTGTTTATGTTGAAAAATGCAGGGAAATATGTAAAAAAAAATGTATTTAATCTTCTCTACCCTCACTGGGGATATGAACTTGAAACCTACCCTAGACCCAAAACAGTAGAAGAGGGAAAAAAATGGATAAAAAAGTTTGATGCTATTATAGGAACTCATTCTCATGTTCCTCAAGCGGTGACTGCCGTAGAAAGTGAAAATAACAACGGAGTCAATAAACTTATAGCATATTCTCTGGGAGATTTCTGTATTGAAGAAAAATTAAAACACTATCATTATGGAATTGTTTTAAAAATAGGAATTGGACAAAATCGTGCGGGATTTTGGCAAATAGGTTTGATTGAATGGCATTTTACCCGTTGTAAATCTCTTTCGGAAACTGAATGTATTACTACAATCGTTCTAAAATTTCCTTATTTAAAAAAGTAAAAAAATAATTTGCTTTTTTAACTTTCTTCAGTGTTTTTCTGTTGCAAATTGTGTAATTCTGCGTTTAACTCCCTCAGATTGCGCAGTCTCAAACATTGCAATTGATTCACTATCTAATGTAGCTTCAAGGTTCTTATCTTGGTTTTCATTAAGTAATTTTTTTGTTATTCGAAGAGCAAGATGATCTTTTTGCACAATTGAGTTAGCAGTTTTTCTAAGAATCCTTCTAAGGCTTTCAGGTTTACAAATTTGATTAACTAAACCCATATTAAGTGCTTCTTCTGCATTGATCTCCTCACCAAGGTACATAAGTTGCTTAGCTCGACCTTCACCAATTATCCGTGGTAATAATCTTGTAGAAGCATTGGAAAAGAATAACCCCATTCCTAACTCTGGAAGCATAATTTTAGTATCTGTAGCAGCTATTCTTAAATCACAACAGAGCAATTGTTCAAAACCTCCTCCAATGACCCATCCATGAAGACCAGCGATAATTACACCGGGATGAGCCAACATAGCTCTTGTTAATACTTGCCAGCTTTGTAGAAATTCCATTGCTTCAGCCAATCTATCAGGATTGGTAAGCATTTCATAGCCATATTTGAGATCAGCTCCAACTGTGAAATGTTTTCCTTCAGCAGCATATATTACACAAACATCTCCCTTCTTAGCGCTTTTATTGAAGGCTTCAATTATTTTATTAATGGTATTTAAGTCTAAAGAATTACGCTGTTCCGGTTTATTTATTGTTATCTTACCAATATCTCCTTCTTTTTCATATAATATAATATCTTCCATAATGCTTTCCTCTTTTTCTTTTTAAAATTAAAATTTTTATTATATAATTCGAAATACTACAAGTTTTATTATAAGCTAACATTATTTAGAATTAATTGTCTCAATATAGGACAATTTAAGTAAATTGTTTTTAGGTTTTTAAGAATGGTAAATGGTACTGTAAAATGGTTTAATAGCCGAAAAGGCTATGGTTTTGTTACTTATGAGGAAGGTTCGGAAGAAAAGGATGTCTTTGTTCATTTTAGCTCTATTGTATCTGGAGAGGGTAGTTTTAAAACCTTATATGAAGGAGATAAAGTAGAATTTAATGTAACAGAGGGACAAAAGGGTCCACAAGCTAGTGACGTAGTGGTGACTGAAAGAGCAGAACAACCTCGTAGATTTTAAAACAAACGTAGTTTTCGTAATTGATTAAAAAAAGTATTAAAAAAAAAATTGATTAACGAGAATATAAGAAAATTAGATAAATAAAAAAGAAGAAATAGAACAAAGAATAATCTGCATTACTAATCTTCTTTAATTTTTATTTTTTATTTCTCAGCAATAAATAAACCGTAATTTAGATATTGTGAATAATCTTCAACTTTTATATTTTTAAAATCAAATATATTCAGTAGCTCAGTCCAATAATGTTTAGGTTTAAAAACAAAACTAAAAAATAAAAATGCTAAATGCATTCTGACATCCCTATACATTTCAAACGCGATAAATTTTCCACCAGGTTTGAGAACTCTGAATATCTCCTTCATAGCCTCTTCCTTATTTTTATCCCCATGTACATCGTGAAGCACTGAACTTGAAGTAATAATATCAAATTTATTGTCCGGAAATTCAAGTTTCAAAAGATTACCATGTTTAAATTCTGTTTTTTCAGACACTCCTTCAATTTTTGCATTTCTATATGCAGGATCTGGGGAATAGCCACTAGATCTCTTAAAAAGATCAATACCCACAACATTTCCAGTGTCTAATAATTTCGCAACCTTTATTGCAATGCGACCCGTTCCACATCCTACATCAAGAACATATTCATTTCCTTGGATATATTTTTCAAAAACTCCATGCCAGTAATCAATTTCTTCCCCAAGTTTAAGCATAAAATAATAAAATGGAATATAAGAAAGACCTATATACAAACATATGAATGCAATAGGTATTCCTACGAAAAGTAAAATTATATTAAGTGGAAAAAAAACTTGACTGCCAATTACCGCAATTAATATTCCAATAATCCCTATAATAACCATAAATATAAAATATTTTACTGCTACAAGGCCATAATTCGGTTTATTCTCATCTTTTCCATTAATACTTTTTTTCACAAATTCCTCTTTTGAACTTGCCACCTGAGTATTCATTTTTCTTTTACACTATCTCCTTGATCTTCATTCATTTCACTTTCTATCTCTTCGTCAGGAACCTCTTTCAGAGCCCCAAGTATTTTTAAAGCGTACTTTTTCATTCCTTCAATTTTTGAGATTCCAATTCCTTTATTAATATCACCAACTACTAGTAAACGATCTCCTGTCTTAATATTGAATAACCGTCTGGCTTCTTTTGGTATAACTATTTGCCCTCTTTCACCAACTTTAACCATTCCAAAAATATATTTATCTTTATATATTTTAGCCATCATATACACCTATTACATTTTATTTAGAATTTTCAATCTTGGATGATAATAATTTTGGAAACCATTTTCCAACTCTCTTTTTATACTCTGCATATTCCTCACTAAAAATCTTTTCTAGATCTTTCTCTTCATAGGACGCCATTCTGTCATAAAGAATAAACATTAGAATCCAAAAAATAATACAAATAAGCGACATTGATACTAAAGCGAACGCAAGATAGACTAAAAGCATACTGAGATATAAAGGATGTCGAACACGGGCAAAAACTCCGTTTTTTATAAGAGATGTTGCTTCATTATTTCCTCCAAATAAAATTTTATGAGAAGAATTCCCCAATACAAAGGATAAAATCAATAAGCTAGCGAAAATAATTATTCGAATTAACAACGGAATAAAAGTCGCAAGCCATATTGAGAATTGAAATATAAAAGTATCTAAAAACCATATTAGTAAAAATGCTATAGCAAGGATGATATTTAGCTGATCTGTGTGAGGAAACTCCTTTCCTATACCACCATGCTTATGTTTATGTTTTTTTTTCAATTGATATTAACCTTTTTATTTTTATTTTTTTGATTATTTTTAAATTGATCATGTTATTCATGTTATTCATGTAATTCATGTAAATCATACTTTATTATGAGAGTTAATTTTACTCTATTTATAAATATTATCCAAATAAATGCTAATTTTCAATAAAAAAATTTTTAAAATACTTTAAATTTTTCAGCATTATGTCGGAAAAAAAGCGAGCATTAGTGATATTTGGTAGTCCTCGATATAAAAAATCTGCATCCTATCATCTTGGACAACATTTTGCGAATGGTTTAAAAAGAGCTGGTATGGAAGTAGAAGAAATTATGTTGGTAAAACACAAAATAAACCATTGCATAGGTTGTTTTACATGTTGGACAAAAACACCTGGAAAATGTGTTCATAGAGATGATATGGATATTCTTTTACCGAAAATAAGAAATACAGATCTAATTGTTTATGCCATTCCTCTTTATATTTTTAGCGTTCCTGGCATTGTTAAAGACTTTTTAGATCGCCAGTTACCACTCGTTGAACCTTATTTAATTAAGAAAGATGGCATCACATCTCATCCAATTCGCAATAAGTCAAAAAAAAAGGATATTTTTGTTATTAGTGTTGCTGGATTTCCAGAACGTTCCCATTTTGATGCAATGGTTGATATGTTTAAGAAAAAAACCAGACCTGCCGATGAAGCCTATATTGGAGATATTTTAATCGGCGGTGCAGAAAGGATGAGTAGAGATGATTCCCAAGATGGGTATAAAGCATTATATAATTGTATCGAGCAAGCTGGTTTTGAAGTGGCTACAAATAACGCGGTCTCGAAAGAGACACAAAATTTGATCAACGAAGAGAGTATGATAAAATCTGAAGATATTGATACTTTTATCGATATTGCAAATAAATATTGGGATTCCTTCATGCCAAAGGATTATAGTCAAGTTGAAATCAAGAAAAGTGCTGATGCAAAACCCCTAAAAATCACAGATGGTGGAATGGCTGCATTCTTTGCTGGTATGTCAAGAATTTATAACCCAAATGCAATCCCTGGTTTAAAAGCCGTGCTTCAATTTAATTTGGATAAAGACCAATACCATTTAATAATAGATGAAGATGGATCCTCAGCATATAAAGGTCCGCACCCAAATCCAACTACTACAATTATCTCAACAGCAGATACTTGGATGAAGATATCAACCGGTGAACTAGATGGAGCAAAAAGTTTAATGAAAGGTCTCTATAAAGTTGAAGGTGATATGAGTTTATTAATGAATATGGATAAAATGTTCTCTGAGAAAGAAATATCCGAGACTGGTTCTGAGGATATATCTGTTGAAACTCAAAAAATTACTAAAAAAATCAAAAATTTTAACAATATACCGGATCATCGTGGACCTCTTAAGATTAAAGGTTCCTCATGGCTAACGATTGCTTTTATTCCTTGGATTGTACTATGGGTTTTAAATTCTATTCCTATTCTATCAGGATTAATTCCCCGAATTATTGGAATGTGTATCGCACTCTTTATTCTAGTGTACCATCTATTAACAAACGCCCTACTTTATTTGAGTTTGGAACAAGTATATACCTAATATTTTCAATGGTTTTATGCGGATTAGGTTTGGAATTCTTCATTATATATGGTTCAGCTTTAGATTATATCTTTCTTGGTGGATTATGGTTAGGTTCACTTCTGAAACAGTTCTCATTGACAGCAGAGTACTCTAGATTAGAATATCCTAAAGTAATATGGGGAGAATTTGCATTTACTGAAACCAATAAAATTTTAAGTGGTATATGGGGTTTATATTTCTTATTAGCAGCGGTTTTGAATCTTATAATGATCTCAGACATTTCTCTGAAACTGATTTTAATAATTATAACATATATCTTATTGGTTCCAATGTTTATTTTCACGTCATGGTTCCAGAAATGGTATCCAGAAAAATTATTTGAAAAATAAATCATTTTAAACTTTTTATACTTTTTTTTTTGTAAATTATGTTCTTCTTTTTGAGATCGTAGGCATTATATTACAAGAAAGCAATGAAATTAGTCCTAATTTAATAAAAATCACACCCATTATTAATATTAAATAGCAATTTATCGGATAAAAAAAATGAGTGAATATAATTTAAAAGGAAAAATGAAAGAGTGGGGTCCATTTGAAGAGAAGGAAGGGCAATGGGCAATCTTTTCAGTAGGAAATCCAGATGAAGGTCATGGTTTAGCATTACCACGTATCATTGATGATTTACATGCTAAGAAAGTCGCACATGAAGTAGAATTTAAAACTGGACAACGATATGTAGCACACATCCCATATACAACCGATAGGTGTGGACCTGTGGCAAGGGATTGGTCTCCATCTTATATTCCTATGGAAGAATTCAAATCAAAATCGGTTGAATTTATGCGAAATTACTTAACTATTTTAGAAGAGAGAGGGATTGGTGTTTCTAAGGTTATGCTTCTTAATGGTCATGGTGGAAATGAAGACTTTCATAAATATAAGGATGAGATAGAAAGAGAATTAAACTTGGAAGAATTTGTATCTGAGTCTGCTTTTATATCAATTGATTCAATCAGAATCATTTTAAAAGAATTAAAAATATTAGCAAAAGAGCAAATTGAAACAAAAGGTATAGTTTTTGGTTTTGATGACTCAAAAGAATTGGCAAACTATTATACCAAACTCCTTATGACTGTTGCCCACGCTTCTCACGTAGAACACTCGCTTGCAGCTGCGTTAGGTGTCTGTGATATGAATAAAGTTGATATAATGAATTCTTTTTTAGAGAAGGATTTTGAGGGGGCGTTGAAAAAATGGCCACCCATTGGAGGGTTAGGAGGATACTTACTTGCTGGAGGGAAATATACTGAGGCACTGGGAACAGAGGATGATGATAAATTTGGTTTATTTACCTGCTTAAAAGGATTAAGAGATATTAATAATGGGAAATTGGTTGTTATTCCTGAATTGGGGCATCTTATCTATCGAATTAGCATAGATATGAAATCTAAGAAATTACTATCTTGAAATAATTTATATTCAAATCATCTCTATTTTTATAATCAAATAATATTATTAACCAAATAATTGATTTTTAAAAGGATTAATTAAATGATTAATTAATGGATAAGAATAACAATGCAGAATCTAATTCTCACCAAAAAGCGATATATGGATCAGAATTAGAAGAATCAGAAGAAAAATTTTATGATGTCCCCGGATCTTCAAGATCAATGATTTCTGGAGCCATTCATATGTTAGTTGCATTGTTAAGTTCTTCTTGTATATGGTTCTTTGTAATAATTACCTCAGGTTGGGAAGGTTTATCCTATTTTGGTTCGACATCTGCCCTAATAGGTTTATTAGGAGTTTTTAGTAATGGATTTAGCCAATCTTATATAGCAAAAATAAAAGAAGCATATATTTTAAATCCAGAGGTTGGAAAAATAAAGGCTGCATCATATTCTAAGTTAATTCTTATTATTGGTCTTGCGACAGGATTAATTTCCTTGATTTTATTCATAATTACGCCTGAAGATAATATATATATGAAGGCAGCAGCGTTTGCTTGTATTTTTCAAAGTATGTTTGGTTATTTACAAGCAATTATAATTAATGGATTAGCAATTATTAATCGATATGATCTAATATCTTTTTCTGGTGCTGTATGGGGACCATCATTATTAATTTTAGGAATATTTTGGATGATTTTTAATTTGCCCCCAGAAGGGTTTGTTTTTTATTACATCTTGGCAAGTATCATTCCATTTCTAATAATATTCTATTATTTTCATAGATTTTGCCCTTATTCATTTATTGATATAATTAAAGGAAGAATTTTTTCACGAAATATAATTAATACTGTAAATTTGCAAATAAAGGATCAATTTGAACCATTATTCGTTAAAAAATATGTTAAATATTCAATTTTTTCAACGATTACTAATCTTGAAGGAATTGGAGTATTTGCTAACTTATTAATTTTCTTCGCATCTTTATATTTGTTTTATTTTGACCCTGGATCTCAAGAAATTGGACTTAGAATTATTACAATTGTTACTTCTTACTCATCTGTGAAAACAGTAATTCTATTTTATAGTGGTCCTTTAAATATTGAGATAGCAGAAGCAGTTTCTAAGGAGAATAGAGAAATGGTGGAAGAAATTTTTAATAATACTACACGAATTGCTGCATTAATAGGCATCGGATTCGCTACGGGTATTTGTGCAATCACAGGTAATTTACTAACAATTCTTCACAATGAGACGTTTATAGGTGCATCAGGTTTTGATCAAAATTTATTTTTATCTGCTCAATTACTTATGATACTAGCAATTATTGGACAGTTTGGATTTGCCTTTTCCTGTCTATTTGGAAATGCATTAATTGGCTCTGGAAATGCAAAATACTCCGGAATTGCATTCGCTATTACAACAGTGATAATAATTGCAATTGCACCATTATTCATATTTTTAACAAGTTTTGTAGGTATTGGGTGGGTTCAAGTGATAGCTGTTGTTTTCTTACTTCCATTTATGATATGGCAAATAAAAAAACGCTTACAAATTAAGATTAGATTTAAGTTAATCCGAATAATCCCTTGTTGTATAATTATGTTTTTCTTTATGTTTTTCTTCCCAGTTTCTGATATCATTACATTCATTATTTCTATTGTATTAGGTGGGTTGATTTTTCTATTTTTAAGCCCATTCTTTGGTGTATCCATTCCTGAAGATGCAAAAATCAACC
>JABUBO010000160.1_pt1 | contig 20296 bp, 27 predicted proteins | sample 7240361 | NCBI WGS metagenome assembly JABUBO01 (sample SAMN07256346, study PRJNA390944) | subsurface metagenome | isolation source: Methane hydrate marine sediment | place: Pacific Ocean: Eastern North Pacific, ODP site
TACGTGGAATAGAAGAGCATTTCAGAGTGTGGAGGGCCAGGTGGGCTAGTTACATTCAATATGAAGCTATTTGCCCCGACCTCAGCAGGGTAATCATCCACCCTATACTGCCACCAAGGACCATTTGTCCAATCCCCCTCTCCACTTATAGACAAAATGCATAGACCTAGTCCGTCGTAATAACGCACTGTGTAAGGAAAGCTACCAATTTGAGAAGCTTCATCCAGAGCTCCTAAGGCAGTGGGATCAGCTAGATAATGCGAGTTGCCCTCGTCATCCGTAATAGTTGATTCAGAAACTGTTACATTCCCACTCCAGATAGTGCTGGATTGTCCCTCAACTCTAACATAAACTGAAACGGCTTCCTGAGGCTGAAGAACCTCGACAGGGTATGGCTTGCCTAAAAGAGCTGGTATGGCATAAGCAGTAGTCCAGGGAGAAGGGTTGCCTTGCCAATCAGGGAAGGAGCCGTCAGTGGTATCCTGAAAGCCAAATAAGTCATCGATAGGGGTATTATTATTCTTTGTCCAGTAACTGCTCGTCGGGTTCTGTCCCGCAGCTACAATGGCGTCAATTGCCCAGGAATCGGTGGACGGGTTAGTTGCTCCCCAGGAGAGGAAGCCCCCAATATCCGCCTGCTGGGATTTAATATAATTTAGGCCATGTGTGATAGCATTTGAGCTTGAACTTTCCCCGGCAGCAATCAAAGCCATCACAGCACAAGCAGTGTCATCGACATCGCTACCCTGCCCCACTCCCCAACTCCAGCCACCATCATCGTTCTGGTTAGTCTTGATGAAGGCTACTGAATTAGCCACAAGCTCCGAACTCTGGCTTTCACCAGCAGAAATAAGAGCCATCACTCCCCAGAAATCATCGTTGAGCAGGGACGTGTCACCAATCTGACCGCTGTTGTATTGCCCCTTCAACAGATTTACAAAATCTCTGCCACCAAAGCTCGTTGGGTCTTCATCGGCAGCAACTATAGCTAGAGTCATCCTGGCATAATCGGTAACTGAAGTGGCATCCCCCGCATTAGCAGCGAGATAATCAACAATGGAATTACCTCCCGCCTTCCAATCATGCGGGCCTCCTCCAGCAGCAGCTATTGCCATAGTCACCCATGCTGAAGTAGCAAAACCACCGATATCACCTTGAATTGTCTGGTTGTTACGCAAGTAATCTAAAGCACTGGCTATTTCAGTATCACTGGATGATAAAGGGTAATTAGAATAGGCAACTATGGTTATAGGCAAAATAGTTAACATAAGCGCAAGAATCAACAATAAACTGCCAAGAAAAGCACCAATCCTCTTTTTGATATCAGCCATTTCGAGCCCTCCTTTCGTTTACTAAACAAGCTTACTTTATTATAGACAAGTAAGCTTGATTATGTTAGTGTAAACAATCCTGTAATGAACTGTCAATACCCTGTTCGTCATTGCGGGGCACACCCCCTTCTTGTCATTGCGAGGCGCAAAGTGCCGAAGCAATCCCCAAGCTAAATCCTAAACTCAAAGCACTAAACCCCGAACAATATCAAAGATCAAACATAAAAAGTCAAAATGACAAATTAAAATGTAAAACCCTTCCTTATTTTGATCTTTGACTTCTGACTTATTTTTGCCCTTTGATTTTTGAGTTTTGCTTTCCTGGGATTGCCACGCCTGCAGTGATTAGGCGCTCATAGGCTGCTTATTCTGTGCCAAATCAACAATTTTATATTCCAGATTTTCCTCTTCCAGCCTGCGAACTATCTCTGAAGCCACATCCTCAGTAGAAACCACCAGGAATGATTGTCCACAGGACGCCGCCTCCACCATCGCCTCCTTGACTCCATAGCGATAATCTGGCTTTACACCTGTACTTTTCAGGGTAACCAGCGCCTCGTTGCCAATCGCCCCGACCAGCCTGCCTTTATCCAGCTCTTCCTTCAATCGGGCAAAATCAACATTCCGTGACCCTCCCTCCCGCACATCAGGTACCTTGCAAATAATTACCTCGCCCATCTCCAGCTCTATTACCCCCTCTATCTGAGAGATACCAACATCTTCACCCTTCGTGGCATCGAATACAGCTATTCCCTTCGCTGCTCCCCGGGCTAACTTGTTCGAGGCAAATAACAAGCCGTCCTTCATATATAGTGAAACCGGCTGACCACTGGATAAATTATCAGCAGCTATTGCCGTGGAAACTGAAATATCGCTCACCACTTTGTTCACAAATGCGCAATAGCTTTGCAACTGCCGGGACATTTTCAAAATCCAGTCCACACCCTCTTTGGTCACCTTATACCTGGAGCGACCTTGAGAGATAAGCCAGCCATCGCTTATCAAATCTTTAACATACTCAGAGACTGCCTGCGGGGTGATATTCAGCTTTTCAGCGATATTTTTCTGCTGTATATTCGGTTGACTTGCCGCTATTTCCAGCAATATCTGGAATTTGGTGGCTAGATTCTTACTTTGCAATATCTGTGCCATGGTAAAAATTATACCACTTACCTTTGATGAGCGGACGAACTGGGGCAATCATTGCTCAATATACATCTATCACATTCGGGATTTCTCGCACGGCATATCTTCCTGCCATGCTCTATCATGAGGATATGAAACTGATAAACCTTCGCTGGCGGGACATGCTGCTGCAGCAGGCTATGTGCCTTCCCTATCGATACTTTAGCGTCAATCAGCCCTAATCGTTTAGCTACCCGGAAAACGTGCGTGTCCACCGGCAAGCAAGGCTTACCCAGCGAGAAAAGCAATACACAATTAGCGGTCTTTTCGCCCACCCCAGGCAATTTCATCAGGTAATCCTTAGCCTCAGACGCATCCAGTAAGCTAAGGAAATCAAGGCTAATACCGCCCTGCTCACCCCTAATTTGATTAAGTATTTCCTTTATCCTCACCGCCTTAACTTTGGATAAACCCCCTACCCTGATGGCATAGGCAATTTCCTGTACAGGAGCAGAGGCGATAGCCTGCCAGTTACCAAAGGCAGACATCAACATATTGAAGGCACGTTTTGAATTTGTATCCGAGGTATTCTGAGAAAGTATGGTCCGCACCAGGCCAGCAAGCGGCTTCCCATCAGGCTGCCATTCGCGTTTGTCATACTCCTTCTCCAGTAGCGCAGTAATTCGCTCCACAATACTTATTTTAACTCATATGTCTATGCCAAGTGCGCAATGACCCTTGCCTGTCATTGCGCACTTTTTATTGTCATTGCGAGCCGAAGGCGCAGCAATCTCAACATAAATCCCCCTCTTTCAAAGGGAGGGGAAAATTTGCTACCAACCAGATAGGTTGCTATACTACATTAGCCTTATGGATTACGAAACTGTCATTGGTTTGGAAGTCCATGCTCAACTATTAACCAGGAGCAAGATGTTCTGCTCCTGCGGCACCGATTATGTTGATGCTCCACCCAACACTCATGTTTGCCCGATCTGTCTGGGCATGCCTGGCACGCTCCCGGTTATCAATAAGAAAGCGGTGGAATACACCATAATGACGGCACTGGCTCTAAATTGCACCATTGCTGAATACAGTAAATTCGACCGTAAGAATTACTTCTACCCTGATATGATGAAAAACTATCAAATCTCGCAATATGACGCCCCTATCGGGAGACAGGGTTGGCTGGTCATCAACAGCAACGGACACCATAGAAGAATCAATATCACCAGGGTTCACCTCGAGGAGGATGTGGCTAAATTGTTGCATAGGGAGAATTATAGCCTGGTGGATGTTAATCGCTCTGGAGTTCCACTAATGGAGACTGTCAGCGAGCCCGAAATCAGTTCTGCTGAGGAGGCGCGAGATTACCTTATCAAATTACGCACTATCCTCCGCTATTTGGGAGTATCTACAGGCAATATGGAGGATGGTAGCTTCAGATGTGATGCTAATATAAGCATCCGTCCGTCAGGCAGCAAAGAATTGCTGTCCAAGGTCGAGGTTAAGAACATGAACAGCTTTAAGGCAGTCTATCAAGCCTTGAAATATGAATCAGAAAGACAAAGAGAGGTCCTTGATAAAGGAGGCAAGCTGGTCCAGGAAACAAGAGGCTGGCTGGATGAAAAAGGTGTTACCGTTAGCCAAAGAAGCAAAGAATACGCTGATGATTATCGCTATTTCCCTGAACCCGACCTGCCACCCTTGTTTCTCGATATAGCGTGGATAGAGGAAATTAAAGCAAAATTACCTGAATTACCCGAAGCTAGAAAAGAGCGGGTCATGGCGCAATACGGGTTGCCTTTATATGACGCTAATATCTTAACAGGTTCCAAGGCAATGGCCGATTACTTCGAAGATTGCTTGAAGCTAACAAGCCTTAACAAGGCAAAAATGGTGAGCAATTGGCTGTTAGGCGATTTCAGTCGGTTGCTTAATGCTACCGATAGTGATATTGAAAATACCAGGATAAGCCCACGCCTATTGGTAGAGTTGCTCAATCTAATGGATAAGGGAACCATAAGCGGACCCACTGCCAAGGCGGTGTTTGAAGAAATGTTTTATACTGGGAAGAAAGCCAGCGACATTGTGGCTGAAAGGAAACTAAGTCAAATCAGCGATGTCACCGAGCTAACAACAATAGTGGAGCAGGTGCTTGCTAATAATGCCAAAGCGGTGGCAGACTATAGTGATGGCAAACAACAAGCTTTGACTTTTCTTACTGGACAGGTGATGAAAGCGACCAGGGGAGCAGCTAACCCATCAGTGGTAACGAAAATCCTTATGCAACAGTTAGGAGGAGGATAAATTGCCTACTTATCTTTGTGTTGCTCAACTGTTATTAGCTATAGCCTTAATTGCCACTGTTTTTTTTCAACTACATGGTGGTGGACTCGGGGGTATTTTTGGACAAGCTGACTCTGTTTACCGTTCGCGGCGAGGAGTGGAAAAAACCCTGCTTAACCTTACTATCATTTTAGTTATTGTTTTCATTGTCCTGGCAGTATTGATTGTTAGGGCTTCTACATAATTTAATCTTAACGTGAACTCAGTAATAACCTTGACCACCGACTTTGGTGCAGGTGATGCTTATGTTGCCATTATGAAGGGCATCATCTTGAGCACCAATCCTGAAGTTAACATCGTCGACATTACTCACTCCGTCGAGCCCCAGAATGTTTACCAGGCCGCTTTCATCCTTGGTTACACCTATCGCTATTTCCCCAAGAAAACCGTCCACATAGCTATTGTTGACCCTGGCGTGGGTAGTGAGCGACGCGGAGTAATCCTGAAGACGCCTTCAGCTTTGTTTGTTGCCCCGGACAACGGTATCCTCAGCTATGTAATCGATGAATTGTCCTCAACCGAAGATTTGACGGTTCAATATTCTAAAGACCAGGACTCAGTAACTCTGGGAAAGGGGTTCGAAGCTGTAGCCATAACTGAGCCGCGCTTCTGGAGGCAGCCGGTTAGCACCACATTCCACGGAAGGGATATCTTCGCACCCGTCGCCGCTGTACTGTCCCTCGACATATCACCCTATGAACTGGGGGAGAAAATAACCTCCCTTCAGGTTTTCCCCATCCCAAAGCCGCTCGTTGACTATCAAGGTAATCTAACGGGGACTGTTTTGTATGTTGACCACTTCGGCAACTTGATTACCAACATCAAAAAGTCTGACCTGCCAGGCAAAGATATCCTTATCGAGGCAGCAGGGCGTCTCATCCAAGGTATAACTAATTACTATGCTGAAGGCGAAGGACTGATGGCTATCATCGGCAGCAGCAGCTACCTGGAAATATCACTTAAAAACGGAAGCGCCGCTGACTTCCTCAATATGCGCACAGGAGATGAGGTAAAGGTAATACCGCAGGAAGAAGACTAGCCACGTCATGAGGAAACCCATTACCAACGATATTTTTTACCCCAGAACGGTGGCCTTGATCGGAATCTCGCCCGAAACTGCGTTTTGGGCCCGTAACCTCTCTAATTTCCAAGGGAAAGTCTATGGAGTCAATCCACACCGATACGAAAATCTCGGCATAACGGTCTATCCTTCCCTATTTGACATCAATGATGAAATAGACCAGGCGATAGTAATGGTGCCCAACAGGATTGTTCCCCGAGTATTGGAGGATTGCGGTAAAAGGGGAGTGAAAGTTGTGAGCATCTTTACCTCCGGATTTTCGGAAATCCAAACTGAGGAGGGAAGGTTATTAGAAGCCAAAGCCGCGGAAATCGCCGAAAGATACGGCATCATTCTAGTCGGTCCAAATTGCCTGGGCCTCTACAATTCTAGAATCGGGTTGAATTTTACCGGCGCGGATCTAGGTAGACATGAGGGAAATGTTGCCTTCATATCCCAGAGCGGAGGGTTAGCCCAGAACTTAACCGTCACAGGAAGAAGATATGGCGTGGAGATTTTAAAAGCGGTGAGCTGCGGCAACTCAGCACTTTACGAGCCTGCCGACTTCCTCGATTTCTTCAAAGATGACGAGGAAACAAATTTAATCACCATGTATGTTGAAGGTGCAAAAGATGGCAAAAAGCTCCTCAAGTCACTTCAAGAGGCAAACAAAAGGAAACCGGTGGTAATGTGGAAGGCTGGTAATACTGTTGAGGGGACCAGAGCTGTTGGGACACATACTGGCATCCTGACCGGAACAGCGAATGTCTGGGAGGCAGTGATGAAACAAAGCAAGGTGGTAAAGGCGGAGGGTTTCCTCGATTTGATTTGCACCACGATGACGTTCGCCTTTGGAAACTTAAAGGGATACAACCTCGGTGTTGTCAGCATAAGCGGGGGGCAAAGCGTGGAATATACCGATACCCTTTCTACCGCAGGACTGAGAATTCCGGTCTTATCCCGTGAAACACAAAGGACAATTGAATCAACAATGCCCAAAGTTGGCGTCAATACTAAGAATCCTGTGGATATGGCTGCCAGCTGGAGGGGAATGGATACGCTCAACGGAGTTTTGAAGGCACTCGGCAAAGACAGCAACATCGATGGAATTGTGATAAGCATAGACGCTCACCGAGAAAAGATGCTTGAACTTTTGGATGAAGAACGCATCAAGAAACTGACCACCACTATCATTGAGGCTAGGAACGCTGTAAATATTCCAATATTCGTCATCTTGACCGCCACAGCCGTGGAAGAGATTGCCTTAGATATCTTCAATGACTTTGTAAAGGCGAAGATACCCGTTTATAGAGACCCCAGAATAGCAGCAAATTGCATCAGGAGGCTTGCTGATTACTGGGCCTGGGGGGAAAGTCGAACCTAAACCACGCCAAGCATCTTCAACCCAACATGGGGCATAACGACAATCAAGATATATCTAAGTTTTTTGATGGTACGGTTTTTCGGCAGCTTACAATCCTTATTGTCCATTGCCTTCCCTGGGCGGAGATAGCACTGGGTGCTCTTCTACTTGCAGGCGTGTTTCCTAGAATTGCTGCAGCCTTATGCCTTCCGCTTGCGATTGGATTCATGACCAGTAATTCTTATGCGCTGAGCCAGGGTATAGAACAATTTTCCACATGTGGCCATTGCTTCGGCAAGTGGGAGGTATTGCTCGGAGCGATGTCACCGCTGCAAGCTCTATGCTTTGACATTGTGCTTTTTAGCTTAGCTTTGATTATATTGCTGTTTCATCCCAGCCGAGTTCTGCATCCTCGCCCGTGGTTTATTAAGAACAGAAAGGAGGAGCCCAAATGAAACGAACTTTCTTTAAGGTAAACAAATGGATAACCAGCGTAACCGTTTTAGCCGTCACTATCCTCTTCATAGGCGGCTGCGTCCCGGCCAATCAGCCTCCAGTTATTACCAGCTTGCAAGCTGAGCGAGAGATAGTTCCTAATCTAGGGAGTTGCCAGGTTGAATGTGTTGCTTCAGACCCGAGGGTGGTGAGCTAAACTATGAGTGGCAAGCTAGCGGAGGCAATATCTCAAGCGAAGGAGCCATAGCTACCTGGGTTGCTCCCGATGAAGTTGGGGAATATGTTGTCTCGGTCAATGTAACTGATGGAGATGGTAATTCGGCCACACAATCGGTCGCCATTGTTGTAAGAGAGAATCGTTCGCCAGAAATCGTTGCTTTGAGAGCCAGTAAGGAATGGGTTGTTCCTTCGGGTAATTGCACGATCATCTGTGAAGCCTCAGACCCAGATAACGATAGCTTAAGCTATGAATGGTTAGCCAGTGGGGGCAATATCACAGGCAAAGGAGATACAGTCACCTGGGCTGCTCCTGAAGAGACAGGCAATTATACCGTTACTGTCGTGGTTACAGATGAGCTCGGAGGCGAGAGCTCAGTATCATTGTCTATCAGGGTAGTGTTCAACAATCCCCCAATTATTGAGAACTTAATTGTCACCGCTGAACACAAATACTTGAAGGAAATATCTGGGGGGTACAAAATAGGGAAGGGCCAAAGTTATGAAATTGAGTGCATTGCTTCGGATCCAGATGGCGATGAGCTATTCTATGAATGGTCAACCTATGAAGAGTCAACTGGTATAGCAGGTACTGTTCCTGGAGAGGGCCCTGTCGTCACGTGGACCGCACCTCCTCGAGCAGGCAGAGTTACTGTCACGGTAACGGTGTCCGATAGTAACGGCGGCGCAGCTACCGACAGCATAGCTTTCACGGTTGTGAGCTGCTCAGTATGTACGTTTGGCTGATGGTGAATGTTACTATAAAACCACGCCAAGCATCTTCAGGCCGACACAGACCATAATGGCAATAAAGACATAACTCAGTTGCTTTGCCGGCAGAGCATGTGCCACCTTAGCACCAAGTTGCGCCATAGGCACACTGGTGGCCGCCAAACATAGCCAGATGGGTAAATTCACGTATCCCACCGAATACGGAAGAGCAGATATTCCCACACCATTCACCATATAGCCGATAACGCCGCCAAGACTGGTAAATATTATCATCGCCATGGAGGTGCCCACAGCCAGATGCATCGGAAAACCAAAGGCCAATACCAGCATAGGAACCGCTACTATCCCCCCACCGATGCCAGTTAACCCGGTTATCATTCCTATGGGAAAACCACAGAGGCATAAGACAGGCAAATTCTCCTTCGTTTTCCCCCTTTCCCTGGTTAGATTCAATGCCGTGTTGAGAGCCATCCACAAAGCCACAGCAAGAACCAACGCTCCAAAACCGACTCTCAGCGACTCACCAGGAAGACGAACTGCCAGCATAGCCCCGACCAGAGCTCCGATTGAGCCACATAAGCCCAACGCTAAAGCCACCTTCCACCGGACTGCCCCCCTCTTATTATGCCCTAAAGCACCGCTTATCGCCGTGGCTAGAATCACCAGTAAATTTGTGCCGATGGCTATTTTTATCGCTGTATCGGCTGAAACGCCCATACCCGCAATTACCCAGTAGGTAACCGGGATAGTGATAAAAGCACCGCCAACTCCAAGCGCTCCACTGGCAAAACCAACACCTATGCCAGTGGCTAATAATATGAGTAAATAGCTCAAATAGCTCTGCAAAAATCTTCCCCGAGGCAAGCCTTCAAATTCGTCTTATTTTAGTGTAATAAGGATGAAAATAACCTTCCTTTTTACTTGCGATTGTACTTTAGAATAATATCACCAATCTGGCATCCAATATCATTACCGATGACAGGACATTTTACTTTAAATAAGAAGAAAATAGGTGTGTTATCTTCTCCCGCCAATCCTTCAAAATTTCCCTGTCCTTTGCTGATAATCAGCTCTGCTGTTTCATAAAGGCCTAAAAATTCTTTCGAGCATAAACTTAAGATTGTCCCTGGGGCATCTGACCCATTGGAAATAACTCTGGCTATCTTATCTATGCCACAAAATTTAGCATCCTCTATTAAGGCATCATTAATTACAGGCTTATCTCTCACAACATAGATAACTTCTCTATTTAATTCTTGAATTAATATACGGTCAAATACTACCTCTCCAGCATTATCAGCTAAATAGAGAATCTGCTTTGTATCTTCCAGAATCTCCTTGAATTCTTGATAATCAAAGACAGCAAAGTCTCTCTTAAATGCATCCTTTATTTCCCTTTCGAGATCAAAGGGTTTGTCCACTCCAAAGTCAATCACATTACCAGCGAGAGCCAGCCTTATAGCTGCTAGTAATCTATCTTTGGAGTGAGCTACTTTCTCTTTCAAATCAGGATAGATATTTAAGGCTATTTTATTGTATTCATCCTTTATTCCTTTGAAAGGATCCTCCTTGCCAGTAATTTCTCTAACAAGTCTATAAACTATTCTTCCCATTTCAGGTGGGGAACTCGATAGAGGGAAATCAGGCACTTCTGAAGCTAAACTATCCAGTATCCTTTTTTGGACATTCTCATCTGCACCAGCAAGTCTTGCTGCTTTAAGAGCTTGCTCAAAGAAACAAGGTATGCAATCTAAGTATGTTCTCATCCTAGTATCACATTCTTAACAACAAGGCTAATAGTAACAGCAATCCGTTTTATATGACTTGGTTTCAGTTTGGCTATCATCAATCTAGAGTCAAGTTGAGGATGACAATATCACTTCTTAATTACAATGCCTTATAGAGCACTGTAAAAGCAAGTCCTATAACTAGTATTGCCAATCCCATTTGCAAATGAGCACTCTTCGTTTTTAACGAAAATCTGCTTCCTATTCTTGCCCCTATCATTGGAGCCGGCAAGAACGCACAATGCCAGTAACTAAATTAAATTACCTATCTTCCAGTAGACCAGTGTACCAACAATAGCTGTAAAAATTGTTACAAACAAAGAAGTAGCAATAGCTTTTAATTTCTATTATAATATATAGTTCCTTTGTTACCTCCTTTATTGCTATTCTTTTCCTCTATTTTTACCCTCGCTTCTTTTCAAGCCAGCCGATTTTGATGTCATCTTTTTTGTCTATGGTGGGAATATAAGGCTTAATATCTAAAAGGGGAGTGCCATCTATGGCGTCAAGGTCTTTTACCTTCAGGATATTCTTCTCCCTGGCTACCAGCCTTACCACCGATAACCCCAGCGGGCAGGGCCTGTTCGGCGACCTCGTGGTGAAAAGCCCGTGTGGCTTTGTATCCCAAGGAGTTGTGACCATAAGGGAATACCCTTTTGATTTGTGGAGCCAGTATATCAAGACAATATGGGAAAATCCTTCTATATCCTTTAAGCCCTCCGCAAACTGTTCAAACACCTCTACGTGACAGATTTCCTCCCGACCACACCCCTGATATGGTGCCTGCCCAGCATGATAAGGGGAATGAATTACCCCGATTGGCTTCAATTTAAGAATATCCCGCTCTTTCATAAGGCTTTGGGAATTGTATCACCTGGGGCAATGCGTCACCAATCATATGAACGAGCACAACCCATTGACAATGCTACAACCTATGTTACACACTACACGGACAAAATAGAAAGAGGAGGTAGAAAATGTTTTGTCCCAAATGTGGCACTGAAAATCCCGAAGGTGCTAAGTTTTGCTCTAAGTGTGGTGCTGAGCTTGCTCCTCCCGCTGGAGGAAGTGAAACTCCAGCTATGCCGCCAGCTGAAACCAGTATTGGCTTGCAGCCTAACATAGCTGGGCTTCTTTGTTATGTAGCTCTTTGGGTAACAGGCATAGTTTTCGTGGTGATTGAGAAGAAGAGCACATTTGTCAAATTCCATGCCTGGCAATCCATTATGACCTTTGGGATATTGACTGTGGTTCAGATTGTTATATCCATTCTTGGTGCCATCGCGGTGGCTACCCTTTCGGTTGGGCTATGGGGATTTGTGAACGTTGTTGGAATCCTTGTCTGGCTCTTAACTGTTGGTCTATGGATTGCCTTTATGGTTCTAGCGTATAGCGGTAAGATGTGGAAGGTGCCCTTGGTAGGCGACTGGGCTGAGAAGCAAGCCAGCAAAGTTTCTTAACGGCTTCAACATCGCTGGTTAATTTCCCTAAGGAAGCGGCGCGGTTGGACAAAGATACACCGACTTTTTCAGGCTTGGCTGGATACATGCTCAGGCATCAATGAGCCTGCAGGATAGCTTTGAGGACTAAGTCCAAGCTTGGTGATAGAAGCAGTAATCGTTTCTACTAAGCTATCCTTATCGGTAGAGAAGAATAAGTGGCTTTTGCAGTGGCAGTCACTACACCCAAAATCAGGGATATAAATCAATTCACCGCCCAGAGCTTGCGATAAGAGACACTCCAACCTTTTTTCAGTCTGGCAAAGGATTATCTCTTGAATTTCCGCCTCGTGGACAAGATAATCGATATGCCACCTTGGCTTTTTATTCTTGCTTAGATGACGATTTATCCTCGCCTTGAAGCCAGCCAAGGCTGAACCACAGTAAGCATAAAAGCCCGTAGGAAAGTAACTCCTTCCCAGACTACCTACGGAGATTTCTTGTTCTTTTTCAAGTTCCATAACTAAGACATAGCCGCCTTTCACTACTTCACTCCAGTCAATTTATCGAGCCTTCCCAAGATAGCCTCCACCTGTCTCTGTAAGCTTTGTACTTCCTTCTCTAAGGCCTTGGGTGAGATAACCACCTTCTCAACGATGGCACCTTGAGGACAGATTTTCACACATAAGCCACAATAGACGCATCTCCTCTGGTCTATTTCTGCTTTCCCCCAAAGGAATGAGATAGCATCTTTAGGACAACTCTGAGCACAAAGCCCACAACCAACACATAATTCCCGCCTTACCTGAAATAAGCGGCTTTGTTTTCCTTTGCTTTGCTTCCCCATTTTATATTATAGCTTTGGCCTTCTTCTCAACGTTTCCTTTATGTCAAGTGGCTTGACCTCTGGTTTCGGAGACTTGTAAACGTTTATTGCTTTAAGTCTGGCGAATTGCCCTTCAATAACTTCCATATCCTGCGGCGGCAACGGAGGCACACCACAAGGACGCAACGGCGTGTTTAGCTCAACTTCCTCCGGGGATAAGGACTCCGCTATTTTTGCTAGCTCACCAGCATAACGCATATTGGCAGCAACGAACATTATCTGGAGCACCAGTCTTCCTCTATATTCCTGCCTGAATTTCCTGATGCCATTCACTATATCCTTTAACCTTAAGCTCGAAGCAGGTCTGTTGATTTTACGGAACAATTCCTCATTTGGAGCATCCAGCTTAGCCACCACGGTATCAGCCAAAGCTAGTTCCTCTCTCACTTGTTTATTCATCATCAGCGATGAACCTGTAAGCACAGCTACTGGAAAAGGCAAAGTGGATTTGACTAACTCTATGGCTTTGCCTAAATTGCTAGCTAAGGTTGGTTCTCCCATACCAGAGAAGGTAACGTAATCAATGTCCAATCCCTTCATCGAGTCCAGTTCTTCAGCTAAGCGCTCAAGAGGAACAAACTGCCTTCGCTCAGTTAAGGGATACAAAGTCGGGCCCAGCTGACAATAAACGCAATCAAAAGAGCAAGTCTTGCCTTCAGGGGAGAGAAGGTCTATCCCTAATGATTTGCCCAGCCGCCACGATGGAACAGGGCCATAGATAACGGAACTCACTGCACTTAACTCTTAGATTCGATCAATTCCACCAGCACACCGTGGGTAGATTTAGGATGAACAAAGATGTATGAAACTGGACCTATAACCACAGGCTGTTCAGGAACCAGCCTCGCTCCTTTTTCTTTCAGTTTAGCTATCATCTTGGGTAAGTTAGTTACCTTGAAGGCAACGTGGTTCAATCCTTCTCCCTTGTTTTTAATGAATCTCGCTACCACCCCTTCAGGACCCGTTGGCTCTATTACCTGAAATAGAGTCTCCCCTACGGTAGCAGCCTTGACATTCATATTCTCGTTAGGCATGCTCCATTCAAGGTCAAACTTCAAACCAAATAAATCGTGATACAACGCTGCTACCTGGTTTGCATCTTCCGCAGCAACGACAACTTCATGTATACCCACAACTCTTGGCTCTTCGCTCTCGTTGCTCATTCTTAACCTCCTTATCTTAATTTTAGGCTATTTAATTTTACCTTTCTCCATCAATTTCGGGCATTTTGGAAACGCTCCACCCCCCGGATTTTGTAGTTACCTGATTCATCAGGCACAATCGCCCAATAAATTGGGCAACTACATCTTTTTCAAAATTTCTACCGCCTTATTTTAGAGAATCCCATACTATATTAGTAAAGTAGACCACGTTCTTCGCTAATTCTCTCTTCCGAGAGGCATAATTTAAGTGGAACGTACAAAAGGGACAGGCGCTGACAACAGATTCTGTCTCTGCCATATTTAACAACCTGGAGGCTATTTCCAGAGAAAGGTCTCGATAAGTGACTCTCACTCCGCCTCCAGCACCACAGCAAAGAGCGTCTTCCCTACTTTCCTCCATCTCTTTCAACTCAGCACCACACCAATTGAGAATTCTTCTCGGTTCTTCGGTTATCCCTGCCTTCCTGGCTAGCGGACAAGGATCGTGGTAAGTTAACGTCCTGTTTACCTTCTTTAGAAGAGCAGGATTCTGTTTTAATAAATCGTATATCACTTCTACTATATGCTGAACGGAAATACCAGTATTGCCAAGGACTTTGGGGTAATAATATTTAAAACATTTCAAGCAAACAGGGCAAAGAACAACGATTGTCTTGATGCCCAGTGAGTTAAATTTCTCGATATTTTTCTGGAACAACTCTTCAGCCAGGTCGATTCTCCCATTCTCATACAAAATACTCCCGCAGCAGCCTTCGTCCTCCACCAACATGAAATCGAATCCCAGCCTTTTCAAAACTAAGTAGGAAGAAGCAGCGGCATCTTTCTCCTGATAAGAGCCGAGACAGCCAATATAAAAAAGAGTGTCAGATTCCTTTCGGGGAAATTCCTCAGGCAACCATTCTAACCTTTTTTCAGGGTCACCACTCACGCCGTTACCCATAGTTAGAATTCCCTCGATTATTTCTTTCTGCCTCTCTGGAGGGCCCAGACCCCTTTTAGATAACTCATTTCTAGCCTGGAATACGATTTCAGTAAGCTCGATCTCCTCCGGACAGACAATTTCACACCGCATACAGGTGAGGCAGTTATTAATGCTTTCTATCCTTTGTTCACTGATTTCTTTTCCCTTAAACAGGTTAATCGCTATTTTTAGACGCTCAATTGGCGAAAATAGCGCTCCACCGGTAACTTGATAAACAGGGCAAGCTTCGAGACAAAGTCCACACTCAGTGCAGGATTTCGCTTGCTCAAGAAAGTTCACTGACTGTTCTTACCCGACTTTGTTTTTAATGACAGCGCTTGAAGAAAATTAGTAATAAAAGTCTTCAAAATATCCGAACTATACCTCTCGATATTACCTTCATCGCAGAGTTGAGCTAACTGAGGGTCAATGGGGATTTGCGCCAGGAGAGGTGTTCCCGACGCCTTTGTCATTTCCTCCCCTTTGCTCTTACCAAAGACTTCCAGCTTCTCGCCACTATCGGGCAAAATCAGATAGCTCATGTTCTCCACTACACCCAAAATAGGGACATTCATTTTTTGGGTCATCTTAATCGCCTTCCTCACCACCATTGCTGCTAATTCCTGAGGGCTGAATACCATAACCACACTGGATACCGGCAATACCTGCATTACCGTTAACGGAGCATCAGCAGTGCCTGGAGGCAGGTCAACAATAAGATAATCGAGCTTGCCCCACAATACCTCCTCCCAGAATTGCATAATAGCCTTGGATATTAATGGCCCCCTCCAGATAACGGCATCATCTTCTTGAGGCAGCATAAGATTAATGGACATAACCTCAATGCCTGAGCGAGACAAAACGGGCAAAATTCCGCTTTCACTGCCAGAGGGACGAACACCACCCAAACCAAACATCCTGGGAACGCTGGGACCGGTAATATCAGCATCAAGTATGCCTACTTCATTCCCCTGGCGGCTAAGTTCAACACCAAGAAGCGCTGCCACCAGCGATTTGCCCACCCCACCCTTACCACTCATCACAGCAACCACATAATGAATATCATTGACCTCTTCAGGCTTAGCCTCCACAAAGTCAACAGCTACTTCATTCACCTCGGGAAGCTTCTTAAGTACTTCGATGACCTTTTCCTTGACGAACTGTTGACCATCAGAGCCTAAAGCTGTTGAAGCTAGAGTGATATTCACACCCTGGTCAGAAATAGCAATCTCCCGAACTAAATTCATTTTGGGAAGACTGCGCACCACTCCAGGAACAAATATGCCTTCCAGAGCTTGTTTTATTTGCTTTTCAGTCGCCATAGTTTCAATGGTAAGTTATTTATAATCTCGTTCCCCGAAGAGCTTAGTCCCTATCCTCACTATATTGGCACCCTCCTCTATAGCAACCTTATAGGAATTCGTCATCCCCATAGAAAGATACCTCATCTCCACATCAGGTAAATTAAGCTTTTTTATTTTATCAAATATCTCCCTCGTTTTGATGAAATAGGGTCTCGAATCCTCAGGATTGCCAAAACGCGGCCCCATAGTCATCACCCCCATCACCTTTATATTTTTGAAGCTTGAAATCTTCCTGATTAACGGCTCAGCATCTCCGGGCGACACACCTGACTTCTGTTCCTCTTCACCGCTGTTTATCTCTACTAACACTGGCATTACCTTGCCAATTTGCTCACACCTTTTGTCTATTTCCCACGCTATCTCAACAGAATCAACGGTTTCTATCACATCAAATATCTTAACTGCCTTTTTCACCTTGTTTTTCTGAAGACGCCCGATAAAGTGCCATTTCACCTCACCGCCTACTATCTCATAAGCCTTCTCTGCCTCCTGCACATAATTCTGCCCGACGATCTTTACTCCTGCTTGAACTGCCTCAAATATTTCTTCGGGCATCCTCGCCTTCGCCGCCGCTACCAACTCCACGCCTTCAGGCAACTCATCCAGTATTTTAGCTACACTTTCCTTAGTCTTCATACGCCCAGAGCCAGGGACACACTCTGCCATAGATTCTCTATCTCCCGGCTGACCCTGCCATCGGAGAACTCCACCACAGGTAATCCATTAACCAGAGCCTCAGTGACGACATTATCGAACGGTATCGTGGATACAACCTCCACTTTTCGGTTAAGGCAATGGTTCTCAATCTGCCGTGAATTTTCCTCATTGATGTCATATTTATTAATGCATACCAAAGCAGGAATGCCAAAATGGCGGCAGAGCTCAATGATGCGATCTAAATCATGCATTCCCGATAATGTTGGTTCAGTTACCAGCAAGGCTAAATTCGCCCCGGATAGTGACGAAATAACAGCACAGCCGATACCTGGAGGACCATCACCAATTATGTAGCTCAAATCTTCTTCTTCAGCGATATGTTTGGCATTTTGCCTTACCAATGCCACTAGCTTCCCTGAATTTTCCTGCGCAATGCCTAGCCGGGCGTGAACCAGAGGACCGTAACGCGTTTCTGAAATGAACCAATGCCCGGACATGTTTTCACGCATAATAATGGCATCAACAGGGCAAACCTGGGAGCAGAAACCACAACCTTCACATGAGATTGGGTCTACGAGATAATTCTCTATCGCTCCAAAGCGGCATACCTCCTGACAAAGCCCACATTGATTACATTTCGCACTATCGATATATGCAGTTTGTCCACTCCAAAACTCATGCTCCTGTTTAACCTGTGGCTGGAGGAGAAGGTAAAGGTCAGCAGCGTCGACATCGCAGTCAGCCAAGACTTTCTTTTTAGCTAAAGCAGCAAAGGAAGCTACTATGCTTGTCTTCCCTGTCCCACCTTTACCGCTTAATACCACGACTTCCTTCATTCAAAATCCTTCTTAGATTGCGGAGCTTGTTCCGAGTGTAAGCGAGGAATCTCCCCTCGCAATGACAAAGGGGAGCCGGGCGATATCGCTTTTTGCTTAATTTCCTCGAAAAGCTTAACGAAACGCTCCCGCCATTGCGGAATGCCATCTACTAAGGAGATGCCTCTGGAATAGAAACTAGCAATCCTGGTATCCAAAGGAATAGTAAGCAAGATAGGAATGCTTTGTTTGCCACAATATTCCTCTACCTTCCCATCACCTATTCCAGCGCGGTTTATCACCACACCACAGGGAATACCCAATTCCCTAACCACCTCCACTGCTAAGGAAAGGTCATTCAGGCCAAAAGGTGTCGGCTCCGTTACCAGAAGGCAAAAGTCGCTACCCTTAATTGCTTCTACCACAGGACAAGAAGTCCCCGGAGAGACGTCTATTATGACCTCTGTTTTGAAACTAACATGCTTCTTCACCTCCCTGATTATCGGAGGAGCCATTAGTTGACCAATGGTAAGCCTTCCTTGAATTAGCTCGATATTCCCTGAATTACCCTTCTCTACTACACCTATTTCCTCCCCTTCTTCGGTAATAGCAGACTCAGGACATAAGTAAGAGCATGCTCCACAGCCATGACAGAGGTCAGGGAAAATAAGCACTTTCTTGTTGACTACAGCAATGGCATTATAGGCACAGACTTCAGCGCATTTGCCACAATAGGTGCACTTCGCCTCATCTACCTTAGGGATGGGGATAAACACAGGATAGCTTTGGGTAACATTGGAACGGATAAAAATGTCGACGTTTGGCTCCTCTACATCGCAATCCAATAACTGGACTTTGTCTTTTTCACTTAAGGCGAGAGCCAAACTGGTGGCTATCAGCGTCTTCCCTGTGCCACCCTTACCACTGGCAACTGAGAGTATCATTCCCGAACCATTTTGGCACCGCAATTGGGGCAACTTAAATTATAGCAAGGCGCTCCTGCTTGATGAGAAACCTTTGTTCCACAACTGGGACAAACGCAATTACCACTGGGACCTGCTCCAGGGCGATTTCCACCCATTCTTCCTCTACCAGTGCCACGCCCCATTCCCATTCCTCTACCTGTTCCCGGTCCTTGACCAGAAGGTCCTGTGCCATCTCCTCTGGGCATAAATACCTCCTTATTCTCTCCCTTTTATTAAACCATTTAGTTCAGCTCTTAACTTAGCGAAAGGGCAATCCTCGCTATGAAGCTCCTTGCCACACTTAAGGCAAGTAATGCTGCTCAAAACCCTTTTAACTTCCTCTTCGGTTACTTCCTTGCCTGAGTATTTCCAGGTAGCCATAAGCCCTCCCTGGCAGATTTATTCCATTGGCGGCAGCCCGCAGACTCCGGAGCTGCAGGTAGGACAGCTCGTTTCCGAAGGTTCGGTTGTGCTCGAGCCAGGACTAAAGAATGAGGAAAACAGCCTTGTGGGATCTAGGGCATGACATTTAGGACAACTTAACTTAGCTCCACCCTCGCCAATCGCTTGACGAACCTCGAACTTCTCCCCACATTGAGTACATTGATACTCATAGATAGGCATAATTTATCCCCTTTCTTCGAGTTCTTTAATACGCTGCTGAGTTTCCCTCAGTTGCTGTAACAGCATCTCCACCTGACTCTTGAGCACCTCTATTTCTTGCTCCCGGCTCGTAGTTTGGGGAGCTGGTTCTGCCATGGGTGGCATTCCAGAAGTCATCCCCATCCCCATACCCATGCCCCTACCCATACCACGTCCCATGCCCATGCCTCCACCCATGCCAAAGTGAGCATCCACGCTGGGTTGGAGACTGGGTTGAAGCTTACCTGCTTTGTAGGCTTCTACAGCATCCCTTATTCTGCCAACAACACCGGTGATAACTTGAACTCCCGCCGCTGAGAAGGTCTGATATGCTCTGGGCCCACAATTCCCGGTAAGCACCACTTGCACACCCTTGCCAGCAACCATTTGGGCAGTGGAGATTCCCGCCCCACCAGCAGCCTGGACATTTGGGTTCTCCACAACCTCAAACTCCATCGTTTCCGGATCAATAACAACAAAGTATGAACAACGCCCAAGTCGAGGGTCTACTTCGGCATCCAAGCTGGGGCCTGTCGCTGATATCGCAACCTTCATAGCTTGCCTCCTTTTTACTCTTCCTGCTCTAGCTCCTTTATTCTACCACTAATCTGCTCCAGTTGTTCTTTCATCATTTCTGCCTGACTCCTCAGGAAATCAAGTTCTTGTTCCCGGGTCATCTGCGGAGCATAGGGGTTTGCTCCCATAGGTGCGCCACCATAGCCACCATATGGGATACCCCCAGCATAAGGGTCTGCTCCCATAGGCGCTCCACCATAGCCCGCGTATGGCACGCCGCCGGCATAAGGGTCTGCTCCCATAGGCTGTCCGCCATAGGGCATACCCCCAGCATAAGGGCTGCCTCCATAAGGCATAGCATTATAGGGAGGATAACCTGGCGATACAGGCATTCCCGCAGCTCCGCTGAAGAAATAGCCGCATCTCGGCAGTCCTCCTCTACCTAATCCTACAAAGGGCCAGGGTGGTGGGG
>JABUBO010000161.1_pt1 | contig 20286 bp, 21 predicted proteins | sample 7240361 | NCBI WGS metagenome assembly JABUBO01 (sample SAMN07256346, study PRJNA390944) | subsurface metagenome | isolation source: Methane hydrate marine sediment | place: Pacific Ocean: Eastern North Pacific, ODP site
ATTTCTTTCTTCCTTCCTTCTATGTTCAAAATGTTCTATGAATTTAAGAGCACTTTCACAATTCTTTGTGCAGCTTTGCCTTCCCAGAGAAGAGGAATTCCCCCTTTTTTCTCTTTTCCATTTATGATTCTGGTTGCCTCGCTTACAATCCGTCGGGGGTCGGCACCCACTACGATATTTGTGCCTTCTGTAACAGTTACTGGCCGTTCAGTGTTTTTTCGCAAAGTAAGGCAGGGAATATTCAGGACAGTCGTCTCCTCTTGTATTCCTCCAGAATCGGTTAACACAAATTTAGAATTACACATAAGATTTAGAAAATCAATATATCCTAACGGCTTAAAGTTGTAAATTCCCGAGTTCGTTTTAGAACTAAAATATCTCCCCAATTTAAATTTCTCTACTTGTTTGGCCGCTCGTGGGTGTATCGGAAAAATAATGGGTATATGATTACCGATTTTTCTAAACGCCTCCAAAATATTCACAAATACTTCCTTTTTGTCCACATTTTCAGGACGATGGAGAGTCAACAGTGCATATCCTTTCTTTCTTAGCCCAAAAGTCTTCCACGTATTTCTTCCTTGAGCTTCTCTTTTCAGGGATAGCAAGGTGTCAATCATCACATTACCGACGAAGAAAATCTTCTCTTGGGGTATTCCTTCCCTTCTCAAGTTTCGGTTAGCATCTTCACAGGTAGTAAATAAATAATCGGAAAGTGTATCAGCAACTACTCGATTAATCTCTTCGGGCATTTCTCGATCAAAGCTCCTCAGCCCCGCCTCCACATGTGCAAGTGGCACTCTTAACTTGGCAGCAACTAAGGAACAGGCAAGAGTAGAGTTTACATCTCCCACAACCGTAATAATGTCCGGCATTTGGTCACAAACAACTTTTTCAAACTTAACCATTATCTTCGCTGTCTGTTTAGCATGAGAAGCAGAGCCCACCCTTAAGTAGAAATGGGGTCTGGGAAGGCCCAAATTCTTAAAAAAGATACGGGACATTTCGTAATCATAATGTTGCCCAGTGTGAATAATATATGAAGAAAATTGGGAAGGAAACTTTTTCAGCTCCCTCCACAAGGGTGCGATCTTCATAAAATTGGGCCGAGCTCCGGCTACCAAAAAGATTTTTCTCTTCTTCATTTTCTGTATCTTTTTCAAAGTTCTTTTCATAGGAAAATTTTCTTGGGGATGATTTTCAAGAAGGTATTGACCAGGGTTTGCATTTTCTTTACTTTTCTGAATTTCTCTTTGTAGAACTGAGCCTTCTTTTTCTCCTCTACAGGAAGGCTATTTTCTATCTTAGATAAGGCTTTCTCAAATCTATCTATTCCTCCTGACATTTCATTTATTCTTTCTTGTATGCCGCCTTTAAACCTGTTAATTACTATTTTCAAGGTATCAGGATTTGCCTCGTAAAAATCCTTTCGGGAACCCTTCACCCATACCTTTCTCACCCCACCCCATTTTTCCAATTCCCGAATATTTGTACTTACACTCCCCTTGCTTACTTTTAATCTTTCCACCATATAATCAAGACAGAGTGGCTCATCGCTTAGGAAAAGCAATGCGTATAGCTGACCCACAGTCCGGCTAAGCCCCAGGCGCACACCCAGCTGACCAGCAATTTCTGTGAATTCATCTCTTATTTTATCAAGTTCAGGGTTTTCCATAATTTTATGGCTTTGTAATAGTTGGTTTAGAACGTTTAGAATGTTCTAAACAAAGTATATCACGGTTTTCCATCTTTGTCAAGCCCTTTTTTGGGACTTTGCCTGGGCTAGGTGAAAACTGTAGCGGCAGAGCGGAGCTCTGCTATATAATCGTGTCATTGCGAGTCCCGATTGAAAATCGGGAAAAGGAGCGCGGTCCCAATGAATCGGGACGAGGGCGAAACCCGTGGCAAACCGACGAAGTCGTTGCGAGCCCCGAAGGGGCGTGGCAATTTCTACAATAGAATGAGATTCCTTCGCTTTCGCTCGGAATGACACTGCGTGTTAGATTGCTCCACTTCGTTCGCAATGACAGCGCTTTGCTGCTACATTTTTGGTAATTCTTGCTCTGAGGGGAGTTCGACTCCTCCTGAGATGGCTTCCTCAATTAGCTTAAGGTTCATCTTATAGGCTTCATTTTGAGGAGCCAGTCTTATTGCCTTTTTAATCTCATCTGTTGCTAAGTCGTACCTCTTCTGTATAAAGTAGACATCGGCAAGTCCGCTATGGGCAGCTGCAGAATAGCGATTCAATTTCAGGGCTTTTCTGTACTCAGCAATGGCTTGAATTATATTCCCTTCCTCCATCCAGCATCTTCCCAAGCCCACATAAACACGAGAGTAATCAAATTCAAATAATCTATTTTCATAATCTCTCCCTGAGGAGATCAATTGGGGAAGTAGTCCTTTCAACTTTAACACCTTGTAGAATTCTTCCTTGGCTCTGGCAATCTCCTTTAAACCCAATTGGCTCTCTCCCAACCGCAAGTGGGCTAATAGATAGTATGGCTCTATATCAACTGCTTTTTGATATTCTATCTTTGCTTTCTTAAATTCCCAGCGGTCTAGATAGTAAGAACCCAGGGCAAAGCGGAAAAACGGATTGTAAGGGTTATGCTTTACTGTTAGTTTAAATTCCTTTAAAGCGCTTACTGTGTCTTTAAGCCGATAGTACATATGGCCTAACTGGTCATGGTAATCCGCCTCTTGGGGATGTAACTTTATAACCTTCCCATAAATTGAAATCGTTCTGTCCTGTTTTCCTTCTTCTCTGTAATAATCGGCCAATTCCTTATGGTATTCAGCATTCAAAGGAACAAGTTTCACGGCCTTCCTGTATTCACCCTTATATGCATAGTGGTTTCCAAGATAGTTTACTGAAACGAGGAGAAACAAAATTGAGAGGAAAGAAATAGATGTCACTCTTAGCCACCCGGGAGCTTGCAGGTCAGAAAGTGAACCGAGCTTTTCGTCAGGGGAAATCTGGGATAGAAACGCTTTATGATCATCGACCATAATCTTTGTTATAAAAAAGAGTAAAATACAGGTTATTGCCGGAAGGTGGAGATTGAAATAGAATAGGCCCTGGGTTAATACTGCTAAAGCGCCTGCCGAGGCAGAAACCACCTCAGCTTGAGATTTAAGAGAGAGATTACTCTTTAATAATTTCTTTACTCCCTTTACCATTATGTAAAAAATGGAACATACGAGAAATACTACAATCATTCCCAGTTCAGCACCTATCTGTAAATACTCATTGTAGGCAAATTTTGTATAAGTGCCATAGCCAGAAGCAATCCGAAAATTACCAAAGTTTCCCGGGCCTACTCCCAGGAACGGATGTGCTGAGATTACTTCCAGACATCGACTCCAAATTCCCAATCTCTGGAGGAAGAACTCTTTCAGAGTCTCCCCTCCCAACAATTGAAAAACTTTCATCGTATAAGGAAAGATCAGAAATATTCCTATGAGAGTAAGGATTATATATACCGCCCTCTTCTTGTATAGGAAAATAGTTATAAATGTAATCGCCGCTAAAAGAGCAAGTACTCCACTTAACGAGCGAGTCAAGACTAAGCATATAGACATTATAAGTGTAGCTATAAGATAAATGATGAAGGGAACTCTATGTTGGCTAATTATATTCTTAATGTTTACATTAACGTTATTTGAACCATTCCACTTTCTAAAAGTCAGTAGTTCAGTTATTCCCAGGGTTATTCCCACTGCCAAGTAACCGGCTAAAAAGTCAGGAGTGGGAAGAGTTGCTTTAATTTCTAAATGAAAGAAAGACTGGAATAGACCAATGATTGCAAAAATTGAAGCGGAAACGAAAATTATTTTAAATAGATAATTTCCTCTCAATACGCCCCTATCCGCTAAATGTTCTACTAAGAGAAAATAGAAGAGAACAAAAGTAACTATTTTTATAAAAGAGAGAAGGGAATTGTGTAAATATGTGGAATTAACTACTGAAAAGAAGGAAAAGAATAGGATAAGACAGACTGGAAAATGGAGTGAAGGCGAGATGTAGAATTTTCTCCAAAGAGAGTTAAAATTTTTCCTCTTTGCTAAGTAGAGAATTGATAAAATAAGGATTATTGCCTGGATTAATGAGTGGGGAAATATCTTTTCTCCACCACTAAACCAAGGAATATATAAAAAGATAAATATTAAACCTAAATTAATTATTCTCAACATCTATCCTGGTTTGCATTCTTCCCGCCAATTCGCTTATTCTTTGCCGGTAATCACCATTTTGCCTGTCGCAGGCTATGGCAGATTCCATGTAAAAAATAGCCTTCTTGTAATCTTTCTTTAACTCATACAAATAGGAGAGATTAGCGTAAAATGGTCCATAATAAGGCATCCGCTCAACCGCTTCTCTCAACTCAATTATTGCTTCATCCAAATAGCTCGAATATCCTTCTCTCCAGTATCTGGCTAAATATACCCCTGCAAGTCCGTGATGATACCAGGAGTTCAAGGAGTCCAACTCGACAGCTCGCCCATATTCAAATTTTGCCTTCTCTAAGTTCTCCCCTTCCACTTTCACTAAATTCTCTAAATTTCTAATCTCAAAAAGACTCTTACCCAACTGGTAATGGCGATTTGCCAGAGATAGTCTGGTAATCCCTATCCCCACTCCAAGAATGGAAAAAGCAATTACTCCGGTAAGTAGTAGTTTATTAATCTTCCCCAATCGCTGCCTGGGGACTGCCGAGTTTCCTCCCTTTCGGGAGGACTCCAGAAATCCTGGGCCAGTAATTAATAGTCCCAGGAGAACCCAGAAAAGTATTGCATTTGCCGGAATACACAGGTTATAATCGATAAGATTATGAAACAATATAGCAACAATACTTCCCAATACCCCGACTTCAAAAGAAAAGAACTTGAAACCCTTAGACAAAAATTTAATATGCTTCCCAACCATAAACAGGAACCAGAGGAAAGCACTCAATCCTACAACTCCCATTTCTGCTGCAAGTTGCAAGAAATAGTTATAAGCATATAATGGATTTAAGCCTGTTAGTTTATACCTGGCATAGGCGGTTTCGAACCCACCAAGGCCAACCCCTATTAGAGGACGTTGGTAAATCATCCTCAATGCTCCCCACCACCAGAGGAGGCGATTATAAACCTGTAATTGTTTGAGTGTAAAAAGTAGTAGAACTACGATAACTACAGCTAAAGCGATAAATATATATCGAAATTTAATAAAAATTTGCTTCCCATGCTTGAGATAGAGAATTACACAAATTCCCAAAATTACTCCTATAATCCCTCCCGGGGATTTCGTCAGGAATAAGCAAGCAACCATTAATAACCAACCAACTAAATAAAAAAGGTGGGATTTGATGAATTCTCTGTTAATCGAATTTGACAAGGAGAGAATCAATCCTGTCGTAAATGGAATTACCATTGTTAAATATCCGGCCAAAATATTGGGATTAACCATTGTCCCGGCCGCTACATTCCCTCTAATGAATTGGTATATTCCGGTTATCGAGAGAAAAATGCCTACTAATAATACTAAACGAATTAAATTCTGTCTCTCTTTCTTTTTTATTATAGTAGTTACTAAATAAAACAGAAAAAAATAATTGAGCAAATTGAAGATTTCGTTTCTGCTATTGAATCTGTTAGTGGAAAAGAGAAAAGAGATGTAAGCCATACTCAAAAAGAGGACCAGCGGAAAAGAAAGCCTCTTAAGCTGAACGCGGAAGGAAGCTTGTGATTCTGAAGTAGCTGGAGGAAACCATACGAGGAGGATACTATACAGGAGGAGAGCAAAAAGAGAGAAGAGATAGACAAGAGTCAGCGCCCAAATATCCATACTCGCACGAGCAAGAGGGGAAAATATAAGAATCAGGCATAAAATTGCATAGATAACTTTTTTTGGTATATATATTTGTAACTCGCTATCCTCCCTCTCCTTGAAAAAAGTAGCCTGTCCCCTTTTTTAGTGGCGTATGACATGGGGAGTTAAGAAAATCAGAAGTTCTAATGTCCGCCTGTGTGTCTCTTTTTTCTTAAACAAGTAACCTAAAATGGGAATATTGCCTAAAATTGGTACCTGGTATATCGTTCCCTTTTCCGTCTCACTAATCAGTCCACCAATCACCACTGTCTGTCCTTCGGTTATGGTAACTTTTGTCGTCGCCTCCCGGTCTGTGGTTTGTGGTCCCGCTACAGTAAAACCCACAAAGTCTTTCACTGCTACGTTAACATCCAGACTTATCTGATTACCCGTAGGGCTAACTGTAGGAGTAACATCAAGAGTAGTTCCGATTTCCAAGTGCTTCGTGGTCTCGGTGACTCCTGCCGCGGTCACTATAGTTTCCTTATAAGGTACCGAATCGCCCACATGGATGTGTGCTGGACGGTTGTTCTCTACCACCAGGGTGGGCTTAGACAATGTCCTTGTTTCGGCCTTTTTTACCAGAGCCTTTAAAGTGAGAGCAAGATCTGCTCCGCTCATTATTGTAGCTATATTTAAGGTTGCTGGCGTTCCATAACTAAAAGGTGCAGCCATATCTTCTACATTTCCGGTCACTGTTGTATCACCGAATTGACCGCCCCCAGTAAAGGTTTTAGTCATTGTCCAATCTATTCCCAGATCTACACCTTTACTGATATCTACTTCCATAATCCTTGCCGTAATTCTGATCTGAGGCATCTTGATGTCCAATTCCTCAATGAGCTGGGAAAGCTTCTCTATACCCTCCGCAGTGGAAGTTATAATTAAGGCGTTAGTAACATCAGATATACCAACAGTGGTATACTTCTTTTCTTCTTCTGTTAATGACGTATCAATGGTATCTTTGACCTCTGAAGCATTTCTATTCTGCAGCGAAAATGTCTTTCTATAAGTGGGCATTTTGCTCTTGTTTACAACCTTGATAACATTTTCAGAATGTTGAATTCCTATCAGTCCTTTTTGATCCAGAACAGTTCTTAGTGCTTCATCGAAAGGTATGCTGTGTAAGTGGATGGTGACCTCCCCTTCAACGTCTTCAGCCAGGACAAAATTCATCTTCGTCTTCAAGGCAAAGAAGCGAATTACTTGTGATATGTCAGCATCAACAAAATCTAAACTTACTGGCTCCTGGCTGATTGGACCCATTACCTTTCCTATCGCCACTGGTCTTTTCTTCTTCTCCTCTATTGGCAGTTTAGCCAACTTTCTCTCTCTCTTCTCTTTTCTTAACTTCTCTATCAGCCTTCTATGCTCTTCATCTTGAATGTTTGGTTCAATTCCTTCTTTCCTTATTATTTTTTTCTTTGTTATCTTTGGCCTTTTCTCCCTTTCTACTTTTACTATTTTCGGCACTTCTTTTTCTACCTTTTCTATGGTTCCTTTACCAAAAATAGTCAGGATAATCTGTTTCGCAGTGGCAGTAGACTCATAATCAACCGGCCGCTGTAAATCGAGAACTACGCGAGCTATTTTAATAGGTTCATTCTGATACTGACCGGAACGGATTCTCTTAAGTAAGAAATTGCCTACTTCCAACTCTTTCTGTTTCCAGTTGTGAACCGTATTAGTCATCTCCACTACCAACCTTGGCGGATTAGTAATCTTGAAACAGTGGTATTTTATGGGTCCCGTAATAGTAATGATAATGTTCGATTTAGTTTCGCTGATCTTCTGAACTTTCACATTGGTCAACTCTTCCCACTCAGGCGCGGGGTTCCCCTCCCGGGCAACTGGTCCAACATTTACAAAACAGACCAATCCTAACACTAAAATAAATACTATCTTGGGAAAAAGTAGTTTTCTCATTTAATATTCCTCTCTTTAGTAAAATTGTCGTTTTTCTCCAAAAATTTGTGCGTAGTGTAAGTCCTTTCAGGAATTTCAAATTTCAAATTATGGGAACAAATTCCTACACTACAAATTCTCATTTTTCAGTTTTCAATCTAAGCTCTCGAATGATATTATTACGGGTAACTAGAATCACCTTATCTTTTCTCACTATGGCCACCACACCATCTACAACCCTATTGTAATTATCTATTAGCTTTCCACCTTTAACTACATATCCTCTTCCTCCACCAGCATCAATCAGGGCATAGTTATCCTTGGCTGAAGGAGAAATCATAATTCCTGTTAATTTCAATCTACTCAGGTCAATTTCTACACCTTTACCAACCCTTTCAATTCCTCCTCCCATGTCCTCAGGAGGAGCAAATGGGTCCTTGTACTTCCTACCGCCATATGTATACCTGACTCGTTTTTTCTCTTCTATTTTTTTAGGCAGGACAATCTCTTTCTCTTTTATGGGTCTTCTGGAAACTGGCCTGGCCTTTTTTTTAGGACAACCATTGAGTCCCAGGAGAATCAGGATAAAAATAATTATAACAATTTTACTATTCATTTACTTTTTACTTTTTCGTCCTCTTCTTTTTCTTTAAAAGTATAAGTATACAGTTGAAAATCTGTGGAAATGCCTTTCAGTTTCTTTTCATCTTCCAGTATTGGTGTTACACTTAAATTTTTAATATGAAAAATTCTCTCATATTGACCTATTTCAGCCAGAAAGCGCGCTAAATTATGGTAGTTAGTCTCCAGAGTTATTAGAAAAGGATGAGATATGTAATATTCCTGCTGTTTTTCTGCTCGCGGCCGGAAATCAGAAATATCAATCTTAAACTTCCGTCCAGCACTGGTTATATCTCGCAGCAAGCGAGGAATTTCCTTCTCTCTGGGTAACTTTTTCTCTGCTTCTGCCACCTTAACTCTGAGCAGTTCATAATCAGTTTTTAGCTGCTCCAGACGACCTGTTCTTGCTCTGGCGAGTGTAAGTTTTGATTGCTTTGTGGCCAACTCATTCTTGACCTTTTTCAACTTAAGCCCCAGCGGACCATAGAGATATTTATAGAACATAAAAAAAACTAAGACTCCCAGAATACCCAACAATACCTTCTGTTGTTTTGTCATTTTATTGTCTATACTCGCAGGTCACGCCGAAATTTTTTATTGCTACTTCTTCTTTCCCTTTTCTGGTAGTTATATTGCTCAGTTCAACTTTAGAAAAATTCTCATCCTCACTCAATTTAGTAATAAAATTGGCAATTGCATAATTATCTATAGCTGAAGCCTCAATGGTAATAGTTAAGAAATCAGACTCACTTTTGGTCAATAAGGAGGTCAACCACACTCTGGAAGAAACTATCTTCGCTAAATCCTCCAATAGTTGGGGATAGACCACGCGATTTCCCAGCAAGCTCTGAATAACATCTAATTTCTTAGCCAGAGCTTCTTTGGACTTCTCTATTTCATCAACTTTTTTAACTATCGTTTCTAAAAGGTTAAGTTCCTTCTCCACTCTTTTTGCTTTTTTCTTCAGGCGAGTATATTGTCCAACCTTTAAGAAGTATAATCCTAAAAATCCTCCTACCACCAGGAGAACTATCATAGAAAGTAGAAGCTTTTTCTCCCGCAGAGCAACTTTCTTCTCTACCTCTTTAGGTAATAAGTTAATCTTAATCATCTTTTAAATCTCTTAGCAGCAAAGCGCTGTCATTGCGAGTCCCGATTTTTAATCGGGATTTCAGTCGCTCGCAATGACATGATTATAGTTACATCCTTATTTGGTGTCCCCTTCGCGCCTGGTAGCCAGCCCTACAGCCACAGCAAATAAAGGAGCCAGCTCCTGCCAATCTGTACCAGAAATTCTTGCTGTATCTATTCCCCGGAAAGGATTATTTATATCTACCGGCAACCCGAGTTCATCACTCAAAAATCTATCCAGGTTATTTAACTTCGAACTACCACCACTTAGCATAATCTTGTCTACGCTCTTTTCTCCCCCGGTCTGCGCCTGGTAATAATCGATTGACCTGCGAACCTCTCCCACAAGTTCACGGATAAGTGGCATGAGGATAGTGAAAACCTGGACTTTTGTTTCATCTTTGGCAGCTATACTTTCCAATTCTTCTTCTGCGCCTGTTAAAGTCAAGCCATATTTCCTTTTTAGATTCTCTGCTTCTGAATACTCGACTTGCAAATTCTTCTGAATTGCCCTGGTAAAACTATTGCCAGCAATAAATATATCCCGCACAATTTTTGAAATGCCATTTTCGAGAATATTAATGTTGGATGTTGTCGCTCCCAGATTGAGCAACATCACCGTCTCTGCACGTTCTTTATCTCTGGTAATTTCATAAGCATTTTCTAAAGCAAACGCATCTACGTCTATTATTAAAAGCTTTAACCCCGCACCCTCGATAATCTCCGACCGTTCTTGCAAAAGTTCCTTTTTCGCTCCCACCAGAACTGTCTCCATCTTTGGTTGTCCTTCTTCCATAACGTCGCCTAATATGTGGGTGCTTATATTGACTTCACGAATGTCAAATGGAATGTAAGGTTCAGCTTCAAATTGAATGGTCTTTTCCAAATCGGAAGGGCTCATTCGGGGAAATTTCACATAACGAACAATTACCGCATTTCCAGAAACCGAAGTGGCAACCTTTTTTGTCCTTATTTTTGTAGTGGAGAGCATATTCTTTAGAGCAGAAGTCATTACTGCCTTTCTCTCTTCAGGAGAAAGCTCTTCGATAGAGCCCGCAGGAATTTCACTAATGGCATACTTAGCCAGACTCCATCTGGCAGGGGTTCCTTTCAATCCCACGAGCTTAATGGAGTGAGTCCCAACATCTATACCTACTAATTCTTTACCACCACTAAATAGTCCCATTTTTTCCCCTATTTTTCTTAATTATATACCAGAAAGACAATAATTGTCAACAACTTTTCTGTAGGGGCTCAATTTATTGAGCCCGCCTGGATGGGTTCGATAAATCGAACCCCTACTCGTTTGACACTCCAGACAAACTCTTGGAGTGTAAAGCTTAACTTAACGCTCCGATGAATCGGAGCTACTCCTTATCCTATTTCCAGAGCTCTCTCATTTACAGATAGAAATTAAGTCAAGATAAATACGATTAAGTCCTGGCTGGAACAGAAAAACCAATACTGTCCCTAAAGAAATATAGGTTCCAAAAGCAATTTCCTGAAATTTTTTATATTTACCAGCAATTATCAACGCACCCCCGGTTACTGCACCCAGGAGACTTGCTAAAAATATTACCCAGAGTACATTGGCCACTCCCAGGAAAGCACCTACTCCAGAAATTAACTTTATATCTCCACCTCCCATAGCTTCTCTTTTAAACATCTTTCTCCCTAATAAGGCAATCAAATAAAGTATGCCACCGCCTACAAGGAGTCCCAGAAAAGAAGAGACAATGAGAGACAGCTGTTTGGAGTTATTTATTATTATTCCACTATACTCTTTAAGAAAGGAATTGAAAGGTGAAGAAAACAGGCCGAGAATAATCAATGGATAGGTGAATTTATTGGGGATGTAACCGGTTTGAAAATCTATTGTAGAAACGATAATTAGAGACAATACTAAAAGAAGGAAGATTAATATTGTAAAAGGGGCGCCTCGAAACTTCTGATAGGTAAGAAGGAAAAGAAATGCCGTTATTAGTTCTATCAAAGGATACTGGAGAGATATCTTTTCCCCACAGTAACGGCATCTTCCTCCGAGAAGAGCATAACTTATTAATGGTATATTGTCATACCACTTTATTTGTTTTCCACACTTAGGACAGTGTGAGCCTGGCCGGATTATCGACTCTCCTCGGGGTAGGCGATAGATGCACACATTAGCAAAACTGCCAAATCCCAGACCTAAAATGAAAATGATAAAATAGAAAAATAAAACCTCAGAGCTCCTTCACCCATTACCCCGTTAGAGATTTATCTCTAAACGGGACAAGATTTCTAATGGAGAATTCCCATCTCTTTTAGATGGCTTTCCGCTGATGATCTCACCTGCTCATTCCTGCTGGTGGCAAGAATATGTTCCCAGATAGCTATTGCCTTTCCAAATTCTCCTTTAGCTTTATAGATATTGGCAAGAAAAATCTTAACCACTTCCGGGCAGTCTCTATATCTAATCGCCTCCTCCAGAAGAGGAACAACTTTATCATACTCTTTGGTCTTAGTATAAACAATTGCTGCTATGTAAAGACGGAATCTCCAGAATTTAGGATTATTTTTGATTCCTTGTTGAAGAAGCTCGATTGCCTCATCGTATCGCTCATGATTAAAGGCCAGACAGCCACCACCAAATAGATATGCATAATGGAAATAGGGGTCAAGCCGAACTACTTCCTGACACATGGGCAAGAGTTCTTCATACTCACCTCTCTCACAATGGTGTAGGTGGTGAACGTGTTCCTCTTCTTTTTCCGAAGCTCCATAATACTGCAGGAGTCTTATCCAGGCCAAATCGGAAGAGACTCGGCGAAGACCGAGCAAGCTACCCCAAAAATAGATAAAAGAAGAAGGCTTAATCTCTACTATCGATGGCAGAGGAAATTCAAATCTCCTCTCAACCTGGTACTGAGCGAAAATAGATAAGCCCAAGAGAGGCAAAATCAGAATAATAATAGACATAGACTTCTTCATTCTTTCCTCTTCACCTCGGTCACCTCGACTGGACTAATTGTAGTGTAGGGGTTTATCCCCGTAAAGGTTTCGGTAGTGTAGGGGCTTGTCCCCGCCCCGATAAATCGGGGCGCCCATAAAGGGCTACACTATTATGGCGCAACTATCAGAATTCTTTTCGGGAGAAAACGAGAACCGAAAACCAAGTGGCTACGCTGGCATAAGCTAAACTATAGGCTACCTGCCAGAAAATAGTAGTTCCCACTAAGGGATTCGGGTAACCTATGTAATCTTTAACATTTAAGTATTGAAAATTGGGCAAAAGATAGTAGATTGCTTTTAGAAATATTGTGATTTTAATTCCTTCTTCCAGCAATACCTGATTTAGATATTTCAAATGGTCAGTAATATGACCCAGAACCCATAAGAAGAAAGTCACAGAGATGCTGGAAATTGGGGAAGTGGAAATCAGAGAGATAAGAATTGCCAAAGCACTTATAATTATCACTTTAAGGAAAATAAAAGTTACTGCCAGTAAGAACCTGAAGTCGAAACTCCAGCCCTTAATGAATAGAAGAAACAGGAGCCCAGAGGACATTAATAGAATATTGAACAAGGAGATAGAAAGAATGCCAGAATAGCGCCCCCAGATATATTGAAAGCGCCTCACCGGTCTTGTCAGAATGAGAGAGACGCTCTTATTCTCCATCTCCCCCAACACCAGACCAACTGCGGCAAAAATGGCACTCAAGAAAGCGAATATTTCAATTGCACCCAGTCCAATATCTAAAATCACCCTGGTCTCTTCTTCTCCTGAAAGCATAGAGAAAAGGACAGAGCTTATTATAATCACCAGAGCAAATAGAAGAATAGTATAGAAAACCTTATGCCTGATGTTCTCCTTAACCGTATATTCTGCAATTGCAAATATCTTCTTCATTATAATACATCCCCTGAGACAGTCTCTGTAAAAAGGTCCTCCAGGTTAACTCCCAGCCCTCTCATATTAACTATTTTTTTCAATTTTCCCTTATGTAGAATTCCTACCTGGTCACAGACTCTCTCCGCCTCGGTAACGAAATGTGAACTCAAAAGTATTGTTTTCCCCTCTTCCTTTAACCTCAGAATCGTCTGGCGCATCTTCTTAATTCCCAGGGGGTCGAGTCCGGAAGTGGGTTCATCAAGTATCAAAAGTTCCGGGTCGTGGAGAAGAACCTGAGCCATACCTATCCTCTCCAGCATTCCTTTAGAGAAGTCGGCTAAACGGTCGTTCCTGTTTTCTTTAAGGTCTACCAAATCTAATGTCGCCTCTACCCTCTTCTCTCTTTCTTTTGTAGAAAGGCCATAAAGCTTACCATAAAAATGGAGGAGCTCGCTTGCCGTGAGATACATAAGGAAACAGGGAAATTCGGGAAGATAACCGATTCTGGAGAGTAGAGATAGGTGGGGGAATTTCTGCCCAAAAATATAGACAGAACCTTTTGTGGGAAAGAGCAATCCTACCAGAAGCTTAAGTAAGGTTGTCTTTCCTGAACCGTTCAGTCCTAAAAGCCCGAAAACCTTTCTGTGTTCAATTTCCAGATTTAGATTCTCTAAGGCATTTGTTTTCTTTGAGCTGAACAGGTGTTTTCTTATATAGATTTTTGTCAGATTTTCTGTTCTTATTGCCACCATTAGATAATAAAAAATAGGTTGATGGCCAATTAATTACTTATCAATTATCATGCCAATTTGCTTAATTTCCTTAATTGACACATCAACCTATGTTAAGAACGACCAGTCTACCTTGACATCACCAACTCGAGATTGAGGTGGAGCCGTCAGAAGCGGTCAAAGTGCAGTTCACACACACACTTCCCAGGCTATTGTTGTAACACCAGGCAGTGGTGTCGTTAACATCAGCAGCCGGGCCTGTAGTAAGAGTCGGGTCCGCCAGTTCACCATTGGTGTCTTCAGGGACCCATGTCTGTCCTACCCTGGCATTGGGAATTACATCAATGTAGATAGGGGTAGAGGTTGTCATCGCAGCAAGAGTAGTTGGCCATACTCCTACCTCTGCTCCATAATGGATAGCAAGTGCAGACCTCAAGGCTCCTAAATTACCCTGAGTAGCTGCCTCTTTTGACCTTTGAATCAGGTTAGCAAATCTGGGAATGGCGATTGCTGCCAGGATACCAATAATTGCTACCACAATCATCAACTCAATCAAGGTAAAACCTTTGCTCTTTCTATGAAATCTCAACACTCTTTCTCACCTCCTTTTTTTTTCGTCACCCTGCCCCGTCCCGATACCGGGACGGGATCGGGAAAGGGCGACCCCGATAAGTATCGGGGGCACTCTTTAGAGTGCCTTTTCCCAATATATAATGTTACCACACTTTTCCCCGGCTGTCAACAAGTTTATAAGAGGTTCTCTGAAAAAGTCCCCTAAGTGTCTTTGCGAGGAGCCCCGCACAACAAATGTGCGGGATAAACTCCGCGACGAAGTCCCGATTTATCGGGACCACGCCCTTCGGGCTCGCAATGACAGAGCAAAAGTAAAGCTTTTTCAGAGACCTTTCTAAAAGACTTTTAAACCCTCCCTTTCGGGAGGAGTCCAGCCCTTTCCCTTGTATATGAACTGTTTTACCTGCCAACTATCGCACCGAGCTGGAACATAGGCATATACATAGCAACGGCAATAGCGCCAATGATAACACCCATAAACACAACAACTACTGGCTCAATCAAGGAAGTTAGACCGGAAACAGCAGCATCCACTTCCTGCTCATAAAACTCGGCAATCTTCGATAACATTGCATCCAGGTTACCTGTCTCCTCGCCCACTGAAATCATCTGGGTTACCATTGGCGGAAAGACACCACTTGCTTTTAAGGGGTCGGATATTCTCTCTCCTTCCCGAATAGCATCCTTCGCTGCCAGGACAGCCTTTTCAACAACTCTATTTCCTGAAGTTTTGGCCACAGTCTCCAGGGCCTGAAGTATGGGCACGCCACTCTTAACCAGCGTCCCGAAAGTCCTGGTAAACTTAGCTACAGCTACCTTTCTTAACAGTGGACCGAAAAGGGGAAGCTTGAGCAACAACGTATCTATATACATACTCCCTGCCTCTGTTTTATAGTATTGTCTTAGACCCACAACAAAAGCAATAAGACCAATGATTAGAAAGATAATATAATGTTTGAGAAAATTACTAACCGCAAGCAGTATCTGGGTAGGAAGTGGCAACTCAGCACCAACCTGTTGAAATATTTTGACAAACATAGGGACAACCACTATCATCAAGAATGTAGTAACGCCGCCGGCAACAAGGGCAATCACTGCCGGATAGATCATTGCTGCCCTAATCTTACCTCGCAATGCAGCGGCAGATTCCTGGTAGGCTGAGAGCCTCTCCAGAATAATATCCAAGATACCACCAAGTTCTCCAGCCTTTACCATATTCACATACAACTCACCGAACACTGTAGAGTGCCGGCTGAGAGCTTCAGTAATAGATGTTCCTGATTCAATGTCCTCCCGCACACTGGTGATAACTTTTTTAAAAGCTGGATTTTCTATCTGTTCCACAAGGATTGTTAAACCCTGAACTATGGGCACACCAGCTCCAATCAGTGTAGATAGCTGCCGGCTAAATAGAACGAGGTCTTTTTGTTTTACTCTTTTTTTCAAGAAGTTTATACTATCCAGAAGGTCTCTGAAAGCACTTTTCTTAATTTCTCCGATTTCCAAAACGATAAACCTCTGGTGTCTGAGGCGATCGATAACCATCCTCTGTTCTCTCGCTTCTATTGTTCCGGTCAAAATATTTCCCTGTGGGCTCCTGACTTTATAACCGAATAGTGCCATTTCCTACTCACCTCAACCCTTTATTTTTCATCCCCGCCACTACACCCTCTTCCTTCTTGCAGATTCTCTTTAAATCTTCAACATCCGGGCTCTCTGCCAATGCCTGGGCATAAGTAATTTGTCTACGCGTGTAAAGGTCGGAGAGGCTCCAGTTCATTGTCTGCATTCCGAATTTTCCTCCTGCCTGCATAGCTGAAGGAATCTGCTCCGTCTTCTCTTCCCTGATCATATTCCTGATACCCGGAGTAACCCTTAAAACTTCCACTGCCAGACATCTCCCTTTGCCACTTGCCCTGGGAAGTAATCTCTGACAGAAAACCGCTTGCAAGACAAACGATAACTGAGAACGAATTTGCGGTTGCTGGTATGGGGGAAAAACATCTATGATTCTATTAATTGATTGGGTGGCATCTGTTGTGTGCAGAGTGGCAAATACCAGATGGCCTGTCTCAGCGATTGTTAGCGTAGAAGCGATAGTTTCCAAGTCGCGCATTTCGCCGACCAGGATGAAATTTGGGTCTTGACGAAATACATGCTTTAGCGCCAGGCCAAAGGAGGAAGTATCACTACCTATCTCTCTCTGGCTAACTATACAATTCTTGTGGGGATGAACGTACTCGATGGGATCCTCAACTGTAACAATGTGTCCACTGCGATGCTCATTAATGTAATTTATCATTGAAGCAAGGGTTGTCGTCTTACCACAGCCAGTGGGACCGGTTACTAACACCAGGCCGACAGGCAATTTAACCACATCAAAAACTGCTGCCGGCAGTCCCAGTTCCTCGAAAGTCATAAAATAGTTGGGTATTGCTCTCAGAGATGCTGCCACTACCCCTCGTTGCCTGAACACGTTCATTCGAACACGTCCTACGTTTTTGATTCCAAAGGACAAGTCAAGCTCGTTTGTAGATTCAAACCTCTCTTTCTGTTTATCGGTTAACAGGCTATAGACTAATCTTTGACATTGGTCTTCCTGAAGCTTCTCATATTCTGTGGGGACAAGTTCTCCGTCAATCCTCAAAGTAGGCGGAATATCTACTGTTAAGTGTAAATCAGATGCTCCCTTCTCCATCATTAATTGAAGTAATTCATCAATAGATACCATTAATTACTCCTTTATCGGCACCCTACCCCGTCCCGATACCGGGACGGGATCGGGAAAGGACGCCCGAAGAATAGGCTGGAGTCCCCCGATGAAATCGGGGGTTATTCCTCCCTTTCGGGAGGACTCCAGATGCATAGACCGATTCAGTTGGGCACTGTTTACAGTGCCGGGTTATTCCACATCAGCAAAGGTAACCCTCATCACCTCTTCAACTGTGGTTACGCCTGTCAAAAGTTTCCTGATGGCAGCTTCTCGCAGGGTTATCATCCCACTCTTTCTCGCTTTTGACTTGATTAAATGCGTGGATTCCCTGTTTAAGATAAGTTCCTTTACATCATCAGTTACTTCCATGACCTCAAAGCACGCTATCCGTCCCCGATAACCAGTGTTACTGCAGTTATCGCATCCCTTGCCCCGATAGAGCGTCACTTTCTTTTTACTTTTTATCTCTTCCTCTTTAACTCCAATACTTGAAAGGAAATCGGTGGGAACCTCATAGGACTCTTTACAATGTTTACAGATTACTCTAATTAATCTTTGAGCAATAACCATAATTACTGTGGAAGTGGTCAGGAAGGGTTCAATACCCATATTATTCAAACGGGTCATAGCACCTGGAGCATCGTTGGTATGCAGAGTAGAGAATACTAAGTGTCCTGTTAGTGCGGCATTAATAGCAATCTCAGCGGTCTCAGTATCCCGGATTTCACCAACCATAATTATATCCGGGTCCTGACGCAAAAATGACCTAAGCCCTGCAGCAAAAGTTAACCCGATGTCCGCTTTTGCCTGCACCTGGTTGATACCTTGCAGGACATATTCAACAGGGTCTTCTATAGTAATGATATTACGGTCAGGATAATTAAGAGTGCTTAAGGTAGAATAGAGAGTGGTAGATTTACCAGAACCAGTTGGTCCTGTAACCAGGATGATTCCATAAGGCACTTCGATATTTTTCTTATAAATGGAAAGAGCATCTGGTTCAAATCCCAGCTTAGTCAAATCGAGACACAAAGAAGAGGCATCCAGAATACGCATAACTACTTTCTCACCAAAGGAGGTAGGTAGAACAGAGACCCTCAGGTCAATTTCTTTATTTACCACTCTAATCTTAATTCTACCATCCTGGGGCAAGCGACGCTCAGCAATGTCCAGTGAAGCCATAATCTTTAACCGGGAAACAACTGCGTTCTGCAATTTTTTAGGCGGGGAAGAGACTTCATGTAACACCCCATCGATTCGATAACGCACCCTGAGGGTCTTCTCATAAGGCTCGATATGGACGTCCGAAGCTCCTGCTTTGACAGCTCCAGTCAACAGAAGATTAACAATCTTAATTATTGGCGCCTCTTCTCCAGCTGCCTCCAGAGCAATTATATCATCTCCTCCGGCATCGGTCTTTTTTACTACCTCTACATTTCCCTCATCCTTTACTGAGAGTTCCATCTCTTTCACGATATCTTCCATAGAGCTTTTAGCTCCATAATACTTCTCAATAGCACTCTTAATCTCAGTTTCTGATGCAATCACTACGCTAATTTCTCTCCCGGTCATTAGTCTCAGATCGTCAATGGCAAAAACATTTAAGGGGTCACTCATAGCTATGATGAGGGTCTTCCCCTCCAGGGCAATGGGAATTAGGGTCTGATGCCTGGCAATGCTCTCTGGGACACTCTTAATGACTTCATCGTCAATCTCTCCATATTCGGATAGGCTAACGTAAGATACACCGCACTGTTTACCCAGGAAAGCTAATAAAACATCCTCAGTAATATAGCCCAATCCCATAAGGGTCTCGCCCAGCCTGCCTCCCCTGATTTTTCCTTCCTCTAAAGCTTCTTGCAATTGTTCGGCGGTAATTATCCCTACTTCTACTAATAAGTCACCCAATTTCTTTTTTATTGCCGGACCCTTAGCCATAACTCTCGTAAATCCTCTCTAATTCAAAAAAAGTTAAAGTAAACTGACCAGTTTTTAGTATACCACGGCGTTTTCACTTTGTCAACAGCTTTCTTCTCAAGCGTGCCTCAATTTGTCGAGGAACGAATCCCTTTACACTGCCATTCAGTCTAACTACTTCTTTGACTACACTTGAACTCAAATAAGTATACGCCTCTGCCGGCATAAGGAACACTGTTTCTATGTCTGGTGCTAACTTGCGGTTGGTTAATGCCATTTGAAACTCGTATTCAAAGTCAGACACTGCCCGTAGTCCCCTGATGATAATGTTTGCTCTCTTCTTCTTCACGTAGTCGACTAATAACCTATCGAAATGGGAGACCACCACTCCTGAGAGTCCTCTGGTTACAGCTCTGAGCATCTCCATTCGTTCATCCACTGAAAATAGTGTCTTCTTAGTGGGATTTTCAATCACTGCTACTATTACCCGGTCAAATAACTGAATTGCCCTTTTTATTACGTCGATGTGTCCATTGGTAACCGGATCAAAACTCCCTGGATAAACAGCAATTCCCTTCTTTTTCATCTCTTTACTCCTTCCTTATGTTTATGCACGGTGGAAACCGTGTTTACAAACGTCGTTGCGAGCCCCGAAGGGTCGTTGCGAGGGTGAAGCTCGTGGCAAACCGACGAAGTCGTTGCGAGCCCCGAAGGGGCGTGGTCCCGATGAATCGGGACTTCACTTCGTTCGCAATGACAAAATAAACTAATTATCCCACACTTGCCAGGCCGAATTTTTCTTTAAATTTCTCTCTAAACTTTTGCTTAATTACTCCGTTTTCCGGAAGAGTTAGAACAGGGTCTCTACTAATCAGATGAAAGGCTGCCTGGCGTGCCAGTTCTAATTCACGATGGTCAAAAACAATGTTACCAATTTTAAATTCAGGAAGTCCGTGCTGTTGAGTGCCAAAGA